>Ga0206807_1006_pt1 | contig 54227 bp, 42 predicted proteins | sample Alteio_BWOrgCont_57_FD_152915 | JGI IMG/M metagenome (GOLD analysis project Ga0206807, IMG submission 152915) | Enriched cells from forest soil in Barre Woods Harvard Forest LTER site, Petersham, Massachusetts, United States -... | ecosystem: Environmental > Terrestrial > Soil > Temperate forest >...
TGTTTGGGTTTGCAGTTTTAATGAAATCAAAGAACTATCATTGGTTTTGAGATTCGGATTAATTAAAGTTCATTCCGTTATTTCAACACAAGATAACAAGGAAGCTAAAATGCAAGCCCTTTATGATTTCCTCATTAGCGAGGAGTTTAAAAACTTATTCGAATCAATTATTTCCGGGTACAAAACGATACAAAAGTCTCATGCAGATGAGAAGTTAAAGATGCTTCGATTATGGAAAGAACGCGAAAAATCAATTGATCTTGTTCTTGCCAATACTATCACTTTTTATGCCTCTTTAAAAGGAATTGTTGGAACTTCAGTTCCCGAAATAGAAATGCTCCAGATCTCGCTGGCAGATTAGTCCCTCTTTTATTAGCCGCATGCCATAGGCTCACAAGGCCCTTTGGGATGCTGTTGCCTGCAAGTGATCAAAAAGGTCACTTCAACTTCCTTGTTATTTAAAATCTAAATCAACAAAAAAATGAAACCATTATTACAAAAGGCGAAAGCTATTCTTGGTTCAGAACTTCTCAATGTTTTTCAGGAGACTTACGACGAAAAGGAGCTTCCTGATATTATTAACGAAGCAATCCGGGCATTGTCTTTGGTTAGACGTGAACAAGGCTGGAAAAATATAATCGAAATCGATAATCAAGAATAATATGCCACAAGATTATAGAAAAATATATGAAAGCCAACTGCTGGGAAAAAGAATAAAATCTTTGATTACAGAGCTGGGAATACACAAGTGCATCGGACCTGACGGCAATCTTAATGATGCTTTTATTTTAGCCTACTTGATAAAATGCAACAAACCAACTGCTACAGAATACAACAAGTTGGTTGCAGCTTTTGCTGAATTAAGGAAAAGCGATGTGTTCACGAATTTTAATCCGATTGTTAAGAAATCAACATTAAAAACAATAGAGTTATATAGTGAGTACCTTGTTAGACCAGACAGAACAGCAGGGAATAGGCATATAGATAATATATATACTGGTACTATTATCAAGTTGCCAAAGAAATTAGCATCAGATTATTTCCCCTCAGAAGGCTGGAAAGCATCGCTTGATGATCCATTTCAGGTAGGTGACCAAATAATATACAACTGTAGGAGTAGTATTATTCTTGACCATGAACACCTGCACCTTGTCGGATATTTTGTGGGGAAAATACTTGTTCAGAATAATAACAGTTAATCTAAAATAATCATGGAAACCTATTTTTTAGACACATTAATTTTATTCTTTCGAAGTCAACGAGATATGGATTTCGTGGCGATAAGAGATACTTTAGATATTATCGACGACGACGAAATACACGACAATTTAAAGCGAGACATGATTTTTGACATTTTAAGAGGCTACGGACTCAACGAGGTCAGCTATAGAAATGGAAAATTTTCGCCATCTGCTAATCGGTCACCAGAAGAACTTGTCTACGACAAAATTCATACCGTAATATGCTACCCACTACAGCCAATTAAGTTTCCTGTTTTAAATGGCACAATTGGGGTAAATATTCCACTCAATTAATCACGTAACCGGCATCAAATTCATCCGATTTTTCCAAAAAACAGGGAAATTCAGAAAAGTGGCAAAATAATTATTACCTGAAAATCAACACTTTAAAAAACACAAAAAGATATTTCTCACTCATCCAGCCTTAGAGTGGAAAATAATCTCAATGAAGGCAATCCTATCAAATAAGAATATTACCACTTTGGGTGGTATCGTTCCGGTTCTTAAATCAATAAAAGAATACGGAATTCCTCAGGTTATCCGTTCTAGTTTAAAACAAAGAAGGAATCAGGCCCGGTACGGATATGACGACATAATATTAGGCTGGGTACTTACGACACTCAATGGCGGTACAAGGTTGGAACATATTTCGAAATTAAAGAAGAAGTTCTCCATTGTTCCCAGGTTAAAGTTGCCCAGTCATGACGCTTTAGGCAGAGGAATGAAACAGTTGTCAAGTGAAACATTGATTTCGGAAAGTATTACAAAACATGGAGATAAAACAAAAATTGTGACTAGTGAATACAATGATAATATTTCATTGAACCGAATGCTGGTAAGAACAACAAAAAGAATAGGTGCTTTAAAAGAAGGTCCCAAATACACATTGGATATTGACGCAACATTCCTCCATACTGAAAGACGGGGGGCAAAAAGAAGTATAAAAAAGAATGGCAAAATTGATTATACGAAAATAGGATTTACACCCATGGTCGCTTTGATTGGAGATTTGCCTGTCAATATTTCTTTAAGAAATGGCAATTCTGGCTCCAGGTTTCGTTTCTATGAGTTTCTTGAAAACACTTTGAAGCTGCTGGAGGAGTCAAAAATAAGCGTTGGGCGGCTTGTTTCCGACGCTGCCGGCTATAATAAACGAGCACTCTTGCTTCTCGATAAAAAGGGTATTAAATTCAATATCCGGTTCCACTTCAACAAGAAAATGGCTGTTTTTAAGAAGAAATTGGCTGACCCTAAATACTGGCGTAAAACGGAAATTGAAACTGCCAACCATATTTGGCAATGTGATATTGCAGATATTCCGTACACAATGTCCAAAGAACGTAAATATCACCCGGAAGTTAATTACCGGGTTGTAGCAATGAGGATTCCTACCGAGACTACTCGCCGGCACATGGATTCTATAGAACAAATAGAGAGAAGAGCATATATAAAAGAGAGAATGAAGGAACTTTCTCGAAAGAAAGTGTTGAAGGAGCTGGCAAAGCCTTATGAAGACAGAAACTGGAAAACCATTGGTCGGTATTCCTATAAGTTTTATGTTACCAATGATTTTAAGAAAAGTGCGGAAGAGATTATAAAAGAATATAACAGAAGAGGTGACGCTGAAAGAAAGTTTTCATTTATGAAAAATGACTTCGGCTGGAGCCTACCGCCTTTCATGAACTTGAATGAAAATAATGTATTCCTGATTGTTTCAGCTCTTGCAAACAATATATTCAGAGGTGTTGTTAAGTTATTCCGTAAGGTTTTCCCAGGGTTAAGATTAAACGCAAGGTTGCCTGAATTTAAATTTACATTCATTGAAGTGTCATGTGAACATATCGACCCCGGTATATATGTATTTTATTCGAAGGAGGAAGGATATGTTAAACTAATGGAATGAGATTTTAGTTTTTCTGGCTATTAATTCATATGGAAGCCAAATGTTTTCTACTTTACTCTAATGTTGTAGGTAATTGATAGGATTCATCATATGGATAAATCTCCATTTCGTATTTCCTTGGGTCAGGATAACTTCTGTAGAGTTCAGCATTAGGGAACTTTTTTGATTGTTTCAACAATTCGATCCTATCCTTACTTCGCATTTTGCACCCAATGATTAAAGAGACCACGGAGTCCATTGGAAAATTTTTCACGAATATGTCACTACCATCACTAACTTGTGTACAATCATGCACTGCAGAAATAATTCGCCATTCTTCTTCATAACTCCAATCCTTCCCTTTCGCAAAAATAGCCTCATCCAATTTTTCTGATGGTCTTTTATCATCATATTTTACTTTCTGAATTGTGTATAGACCATTATGACCAGTATTTCCATTAAACCAGTTATTCGTAGTGTCGAACCCAATTACAAATCCTTTACAAGACGACGCGTAGTGACTCCACATTAATAGATTATTTGGTTTTTCTGTTAAGCACAATACTCCTACGAAGATACTACTGAAAAGAGGGTATACTGACCCCCACAACATTAAATTTGCATAATACGGGTCAGTGCTCAACCTGTTAAGAATTTTTTCCTTTGAAGTGTTTTTCGATTCTTCAAATTTGTCTAGTGCCGGCAAATTGAAACCAGCCATTCGCAATTCCCTATAACTCTTATCAATTCCTTCGCCCCAATTCATAAAGGCATATTCCGATGACACCTTATCAGTATATGACGGCAGTAATTCAAAGGGGTCATTAAACTTGTTGGGTTGCGTAAATCGCACTTGGCAATTTTGCAGTATATCGAGCCTTTCAGGAGAACAATATTTATATAGTATCATATCCCGCCTTTTGCTTAAAAGTAGTGAAAAATAGAATATTGTTGACTTTAAATGAAAAAGGGACAGATAAATCTGTCCCTTTTGATGTTTAGCCTTGTTTCAATTACTCTTAATTACGACCTGCGTAGTTAAGGCAGAGATGCGGGGCTTTTTGTTTATAAATTGTATATTAATTCGTAATCGTTACTAATGAAGTACCGTCGTAGGTGGCAGTATACGGTTTAAGGCCGCAAGTGGCCGGGCCATGGCTAACCCCTCCGCTTGAAAGAATAAATACGGAACCACATACAGGGCAGGTAGCTGTTTGAGCCGTTTTTTGCACAGTTACAATGGCCTTACTGTTTGTAGTGCCATCATAAGGGCATGTGCAGTCGTATGCAAAAAATTGCGAAGAAGTAAATCTGTAAATAAGCACACCATTGTTTGCATAGCCACCGCTTACTATAACATAGCCTCCCGGAACCGTTAAGGCATTATAAGAAACATAAGAAAGATCAATACTAAAGTTGACAGCCGTTACAGGAACACCAGTACAGGTGCTAGAGCTTTTTTTACATCCTTCACCGGCAAATAACAGGAGAAAGAATAATACTAAGGGTTTTGTGAATCGCATATTAAGTAGATTAATACAAAATTAACGTATTTTTGCGTTATTAGTATATGGCAAAGACAATTAAAGCATACAATCCTCTGAATATCCTGTTTAAATCGGCCTTATTCCTGTTTTTTATATCTGTTGCAGGCATTGCTCATGCCCAGGATGCAAACAGCGATGATGTAAAGAATCACAGTGTTGACCCGAACATGAATAAGCCTTCAACTCCGGCCCAGAAAAAGCTTGCCAAGGAACAAAAGAAACGGGCTAAGGAATCGGCAAAGGCTACCAAGGCTGCACTAAAACAGCATATGAAAAACCAGCCCAAAGATGTGAGAAAGCGCATGAAGAAAGATTACAAGGAAGCCCAGCGCAACAATGAACACAAGGGAGAGCCCTTCTTTAAAAAGTTATTCAGGAAGAAATCTCCTAAATAGGGTTAATATCAGCAGTTTTTGCTGAATTGCTGTTCACCTCCCGTTTTTCGCAGTTCACTAACCAACTGCCCCCAATCAATAAATATCTCTTTTTTTATAGTGAATTAGTGATTCTATTTGTACCGTAAAAGCTATCAAAGGCATGAATACGGTAAATACAGTCAAAATGGTTAAAAATGAGAATATATCAGCAAAAGCCTTTTGTTTCGCAGATAGTTGTAATTACAACTTTTTATCGAAAGTATTGTTAACAGGGGGCTTTGTGGGTTACGGAAAACAATTTCAAAAAAAAACCATGTTTTTTCATTTGCAGGAAATATCTTTTTCTAAATTTGTCCGTTGCTTTAACAAAAATTAACAAATACCTTCACTATGTTAAAAAAGATACGTCTCTCCATAATAGCTATTTTTTGTGCAGGAGTTGCTTATGCCCAAAGCGGTAGCTTAATTATTACAGTGCTGGATAGTACAAAAAAGGCTGTTCCTTTTGCGGGAGTTCAGGTTACTAAAGGCGGAGTTCCTGTTGGCGGAGGTTCAACTGATTTCGATGGCCGTATAGAGGTAAAGCCTCTTGATCCGGGTCAGTATGATGTTCAGGCAACATTACTCGGCTACCAAACCATTAGCCTTACCGGTGTTAACGTAGCACCTGATGCACCTACACACATTACAGTGAATATGAAAGGAAATAGCGGAGGGGGTGTTCAGTTGCATATACTTCACGTTATATACGAAGCTCCTGCTGTTAATCCCGACCATACAGGAACAATTTTACAGGGAAAAGATATTCACAACCAAGCTGTAGATGGCGGCGGTGGAGGTATTAAAGACGTTATTGCTACTACTCCGGGCTTTTATCAGGCTGATCTTGGAAAGGATATTAATGCACGCGGTTCCCGTTCCGATGCTAACCAATATATAGTGGATGGTGTTAAGCTTACAGCCGACCAGGCTTTGGGCGGTATACCTAAGAATATGATTGACCAGGTTAACACATATACCGGTGGCGTGCCTGCAAAATATGGCGATGCCACAGGTGGTGTGATAGAAATTAATACTACGGGCGCTTCTCCTAAATTTTTCGGAACAGTTGATGCCTCTACTTCTGAAGGGCTTGATGCTTTTGGTTATAATGATGCTAACTTTGTGATAGGTGGCCCGATATGGTCGAAAAAGGACAGCACAGGGGCAAAAATACCCAAGGTTGATTTTATATTAGGAGGCGAGTTCACTTATAAAAAAGACCAGTCACCAAGTTTTACCGGTGGTTATTATGCTGATCCGTCTGTTTTATCCCAGATACAGGCAACCCCACTTCTGCCAAGTTCTTCAGGTGGTTTTGTCAGTGCGACTGATTATGTTACTGATGCTGATATTGTACATAGCGCTTACAGGTATAACAACGCTTCTAACGAACTTCAAGGTAATGGAAAGCTTGATTTCAGGATAAATAATAATGTGACTCTTACAGCAGGCGGATCATACGACTATAGCAGTTCCAATTATTTTGAGTATGTATATGAAATGTTTAACTATAGCGAAAACCCGCTTCACCTTAATACATCTTGGAGGGGCTTTGTAAGATTGCGCCAGCGATTTGCTACTTCAGAAGGAAAGGATAAAAAAGCAGCACTGATTCAGAATGCATACTACACCTTACAAGCTGAATATGGTAATACGTATGAGGTTTATGAAAATAATCAATTTAAAGATAACTATTTCGATTATGGATACGTTGGACAGTTTAACCAATATCAGGGTAAGGCTTATCAGTTTGAGAATGGAAAATATGGATATGCTAATTACCAGGTAGGATTTACCGATTCACTATATACTTTCAATCCTTCTACCTCAACTAATCCATTAGAAGCTAATTACACCAGCGACGTTTACAATAACCTGGGCGCTAAAAATATTACAAACCCTAATACAGTACAGGAAAATTATGGATTGCTGAACGGCCAGCGCCCGCAGGATGTATATTCTTTATGGTATAACACCGGACGCGCTTACCCGGGTTACAGCAAACAAAATAGCAACCACTTCCGCTTTACAGCAAACTTTTCAGCCACTATAAAGAATAACGATGTGCAGATTGGTTTTGAATATGAACAGAATGTAATCAGTTATTATAGTATCACCGCGGCTTCCTTATGGTCAATTATGCAGCAAAATACTAACCTGCAGATTTCGCAGTTAGATACCGCGCATCCGTATCTTGTAAGTTCAGGCGGTTATAATACATATGGATATAATCGTTTATATAACGCTAATGTTCAAACACAGTTTGATAAGAGTCTTCGCCAGTCATTGGGTTTACCTATCAATGGCACCCAATGGTTAGACCCTGATTCTTATTCACCAAGCATGTACTCTCTCAATATGTTCAGTGCTTCAGACTTGTTAAATAATGGTAACCAGATAGTAACATATTACGGATACGATTATAAAGGTAATGCATATAGCAGCACACCCAGTATTGATGATTTCTTCAATGAAAGAGATGCCAACGGAAACTTGGTATACCCTGTAGCACCTTATCACCCAATATATATGGCAGGTTACATACAGGATCACTTTGATATAAAGAATTTAAGGTTCGATGTGGGTGTGCGTGTTGACCGTTTTGACGCGAACGAACCTGTACTGAAGGATCCATATCTCTTCTTTCCGGCCAAAACAGTTGCCGAGGTTAGGGGAACCAGCCTGGGAGAAAATATTCCTTCAAGTGTAAATAATAATGATGTGGTATATGTAAACAACTCGCAAAGCCCAACTCAAGTAGTTGGATATCGTAACGGAAGCACCTGGTATGATGCTAACGGAAACGAGATTGCTGACCCTACTGTACTGGCGGCAGCTACAACCACAGGCGGAATTCAACCTTACCTTGAAAACCCAAGCCAGACTACTGTGAGCTCAAATGCGTTTACGCAATATACGCCACAGGTAAATGTAATGCCACGTATCGCTTTCTCTTTCCCTATATCTGATATGGCTGGTTTCTTTGCCCACTACGATATTCTTACACAACGCCCTCCCGGAATAGGATATAATCTTTTTGTTCCTACCCAATACTTATATATATTAAGCAATGTTAGCGGGGTGCTAAATAATCCGGCGTTAAAGCCAACCCAGACTACCGACTATGAATTAGGATTTACACAGGCGCTGAACGAAAAGAAAACCACAGCGCTTACAATCTCAGCATTCTACAGGGAATTCAAGAATAATATTGAGACTTACAGGTATCTTGATGCATACCCTGTAAGCTATTTGGCATATAGTAACCTTGACTTCGGAACAATTAAAGGGCTTACTGTTGCATATACATTAACCCGTGTGGGTAATATTAAAATGCGTGCAAGTTATACCCTGCAGTTTGCCACCGGTACAGGTTCAGGCCCTTCATCAGGTTATAACCTAGCTAACTCAGGCCAACCTAATCTGCAGATTCCTATGCCTCTTGATTTTGACCAACGCCATACCTTCCTGCTTAATATAGATTACCACTATGGCGCGGGCGAAGGTAATTATGACGGTCCTATTATTAAAACGCATGGTGGAAAGAGCCTCGAGATTTTATCAAACGCAGGTCTTAATGTGAATTTTACAGCTGGTTCGGGAACTCCATATACGGAACAAGCTAATGCAACTGAGGGTGACCCGAATAGCCAGAACGTTGGTATTGGAATTGCCCAGCACTACTCATTGGTTGGTAGTGTAAACGGCGATTACCTGCCATGGCAGTTCCGTGTAGATTTGAAGGCTGACAAAGATTTCCCTTTAACCATTAAAGGCAAGGATAAGAATAGTGAAGGCCACAAGTGCGATATACAGGTTTACCTGCAGGTGCTTAATTTACTGAATACCGAGAACATTCTTAATGTTTACCACTATACCGGCAGCCCGACAGATGATGGTTACCTGGCATCGGCATCAGGACAACAAGCTATATCTGAACAGGTTTCACCACAAGCATTTATTGACCAGTATAAGATAAAGGAACAAGACCCTACATACCTTTCATTACCAAGGCAAATTCGTTTAGGCGTTGATTTTAACTTCTAATCTTAACTTTAAGCAAACAGCAGCTATGAATAAAATATCGTTAAAACCCACAAGTAACATGAAAACAAAAAAAGCATTATTGTCCTTGACAATGGCTGTTTTGGTTTGTTGCAGCCTGCAGGCGAGGGAAAATATAGGTACCCATGCCAAAGTTAATCCTAAACGTACGCTGGCTACCGGGTGTGCTGTTGATGCAGGTGCTTCATATATGCAGATAAACAACATACGGGCCCGTATTATGGATGAGGGAGATATGTGGTGGGATCCGGGAGCAGGATTACCCCGTTATTATGCTCCTGCGGCAGGAACCGCTTGCTCGGAATTTGCGGGTGCACTTTGGATTGCTGGTATTGATGCGGGTGGACAGCTTAAAGTAGCGGCCATGACATATCGCCAGAATGGTGAAGACTTCTGGACAGGACCTATTTACCCAGGTTTCCAGATTTCGCCAGCTCAATGTTTACATTGGGATCAGCTGTTCTCTGTTACAAGGCTTGAGGTTGATAATTTTGTGGCCGGAGCACCTGCAACATATGCTGTTCCTCCCTCGGATATAGCTAACTGGCCCGGCACTGGCCCTGATGGAAATGTACTGGCCCCATATCATGATGTATCTCACAATGGGTACTATACGCCTACTCAAGGTGACTATCCTGAGTATAACCTTGTGGGTGCACCTGGTATAAACCAGATTTATGGCGATGCTACCTTATGGTGGGTAATTAACGATATAGGTAATACGCATACAGAGTCAGGTGGTGTGGCAATTGGCCTTGAGATAAGGGCTCAGTGCTTTGCTTTCCAGACAAATGACGCTGTGAATAATATGACCTTTTACGACTATTATATAATCAATAAATCTACCTACCAGGTTAACAACTGTTATTTTGGAGCATGGAATGACTTTGACTTAGGTAATGGAGGTGATGACTATACCGGATGTGATGTGGGCCGTAGTATGGGCTATGGTTATAATGGCGAGTGTACTGACCCCGATGGAAGTGGAAACTTCGCTGGTGAAATCGGTTACCACAATGACCCTCCGGCTATCGGAGAAGTGTTTTTCCAAGGGCCTAAAGCTGATGCAGGCGATAAAGATTGTTATGTACGAAATGGCCTTATAGGCATGGCAAAATTTGTGTACTATAATAATGATTTTACTGTTCAGGGTAATCCAGTTAATGCATCTTCCTATTACAATTACCTTAGAGGGATGTGGATTGACGGAACCCGTATGACTTATGGCGGTAACGGATACGAAACCAGCTCTACACCTACAAATTATATGTTCTGCTGGACCCCTGGAGGAGCATGTACGGCTACAGCTGTAAATACAGATTCAGCTGGTTGCGGTACCGGTGGGGTTCCCCAGACAACCGAATGGGATGAAGTGGCCGCGCACGATCCATTTGGTGATAGACGTTTTCTTGAATCAGCAGGCCCGTTTACTCTTGCTGCCGGCGCTGTTAATAAAGTAATTGTTGGCGAAGTTTGGGATCAACCCGGTACAGATGGTCAATGTAATATAGCTCCGATATGTTTAATACAGACTGATGCTGATCTTGCACAGGCTCTTTTCAACAGTAATTTTGCTGTATTGAATGGTCCAGACGCACCTGACCTGAGCATACAAGAGCTTAACCAGGAACTCATTATTACCTTGTCAAACGCAGTAACTTCAAACAATTATAATGAGACGTATGAACAGACATCCCCTACAATTATAGGATATGCTGACAGCACTTATAAGTTTGAAGGATATGAAATATACCAGGTTACCGATTCGACCGTTACCGGTACAGAGGTTCTCGACCCTACCAAAGCTCGTTTGATAGCTGAATGTGATATAAAGAATGGGGTAGGTACACTTATCAATTACATATACAACTCTACTTTAGGAGCAGTAGTGCCTACACTTGAAGTTTCGGGCCAGGATAAAGGCATTTCACATTCTTTTGATATAAAACAAGACCTTTTCCAGGAAGACAATCAAACTAACCTGGTTAACGACAGGCCTTATTATTATCTTGCCATTGCTTATGCGTATAACAACTATTCACAGTATAGCCCTACAAACCCTAATGGACAAAAACTTCCTTTCCTGCAAGGCAGAAGGAATATAAAGGTTTATCCCGCTATACCACATATCCCACAGGCTCAGAGTTATGGTACAGTTCAAAACTCTGTTTATGGAAATGGCCCTGCTATTACACGTATCGAAGGCCATGGAAATGGAACAAATGACATAGAGCTTGACCAGAACAGTATCAATTATATTTTACAACACGATACTATGGCTCATCCTACCTACCTGCCAGGTCAGGGCCCAATAGACGTTAAGGTTGTTGACCCGCTTAGTGTTGTTAATGCAAACTTTACATTGAAGCTTATACCCGGCCCAACTGCTAAAGATATAGATAGTACAGCTACATGGCAGTTGCATGATCTTAATTCAGGAACGTATATTAATTCTGATGTGGTAATAGGCATACAGAATGAGCAGATATTGCCGCAGTATGGTATTTCTATTACCATTACAAACCCTAAATACCCTTCGGGAAGTTACAATGGTGCTATTGATTCAGCTTGTTCTATTACCTTCGCTAATCCAATAGAAGATTGGCTTACTGGCTTTCAATGTTCTTCGCCGGGTACCAGTTTAAACTTCTGGTTGCGTTCAGGTACTAATCTTGACAGGTATTGTGCCGATAATCAGGCATTCAACTCATACCCGGTTAATACCTTAAATACTTGCCCTTCTCAGGTGCAAGGACCATTAGGCAAAAGTGGCGCTCCGTTAGCCTTATTCTTTGATGCCTACCAATATTATAATAGAATTATTGGCGGAACGTGGGGGCCTATGGGATTATGTGCAATATCAGATCCTAATGGATATTGTGACAATGGACCGGGATGGGGTTGCCAGGATTCTGTTGCCAACATGGCAAGTGTAGATATAGTTATTACACAAGACCCTACAAAGTGGACCCGTTGCATAGTATTTGAAGAGCAAGATGCTTCTGTATTATCAGAAGGAGGAGTAGGTAAACTTCAACCAAGAGCATCCGAATCAGTTGACCAATCTGGTAAGTATGCTACCTCTGGTAGCGGATATAGCAACAGCCCTTCTGCTCCAAATTATATTTCCGAAAGAAGTATGGGCTGGTTCCCAGGTTACGCAATTAACCTTGAAACAGGCGAACGCCTAAATATGGCTTTCGGTGAAGATTCATGGTTATATGCCCATAACGGTCGCGATATGAAATGGAACCCCGATACTACAACATTTGTTCAGAATGGAACCGGTTCTTCAGGCGCATCCAGCTTATTTGGCGTAAGTTCTGTAATTGGTGGGAAGCATTACATTTATGTATTTGCCCATAACAATAACCAGAATGGTGTTAAATACAATATACCTGCTTATGACAAGGATTCGACCATAATGAGTTATTTCACAACACCTCCCGGCCCGGCTCCGTTGGTTAAGAAATACATTTTTGGTGATGTAATGTGGGTTGGTATTCCATTGTTAAGGGCGGGACATTCGCTTATGGAATGCGATGCAACTATTCGCCTGAGGGTTACAAAACCATATGATTCAGCTTATGGTTCAACCACTGTTAACAGTAAGATAGTGGGCTCTACGTGGAGAAGCAGTACACCGCAAAACAATAACTATCCTATGTATTCTTTCAGTACGGCGCCACTGGCAGTAGATACCAGTAATGCAACCGCGGCTCAGAATGCCCTTTCACTTATTAACATTGTACCTAACCCGTATTATGGCTATTCAAGCTATGAATCAAACAGGTTAGATACTCGTGTAAGGATTACAAATCTGCCTCCGGTTTGTACCATTTCAATATTTACATTGAATGGAACGTTGATAACTGTGTTAAATAAGAATAGCCCGTCTACATATATAGATTGGAACCTTGAAAACCAATATAGTGTTCCTATTGCCAGTGGTTTATATATAATACATGTAGCAGTGCCTAACGTAGGTGAAGTAACATTAAAATGGCTGGGTGTAATGAGGCCTACGGACCTTAACTCATACTAAAAAGAAATTATTATTGCCATCCCTTATTTTAAGGGATGGCATTTTAAAGAAAGATTGAATAAACTTAAACCGAGAATATGAAAAGAAGAAGTACAGTAGCGATAATGGCAGCAGTAGCAGTTTGTGTTTCTGCCGGCACGTTAAAAGCAGGTGATCCTGCACGCGCAGGCCAGGCAGGCGCTTCGGAATTGCTTATCGACCCGTGGGCGGGCACATCAGGGTGGGCAGGTTCTAATACTGCATGCGTACAGGGAGTTGAAGCGCAATTCCTTAACGTGGCGGGTACAGCATTTACGACTCGTACTGAAGTTATTTTAGGCAGTACCGATTGGCTGGACGGTTCAGGCATACATATTTCTGCAGCAGGACTTTGCCAGCATGTTGGTGCAGCGGGTACACTCGGATTATCAATTATGTCGATGAATTTTGGCAATATTCCTATAACTACATATGATAATCCTGATGGTGGTGTAGGTTACTATACTCCCCAAATGATTAACCTCGGTTTATCATATGCCAAATCATTCTCCGATAATATTTATGGTGGTATTAACGCCAAAGTAATATCTGAGGCTATTTCAAATGTACATGCTTTCGGTTTTGCCATTGATGCGGGTATACAGTACCTGGCAGGCGACATGAAGCAGATACACTTTGGCATCGCTCTTAAAAACGTTGGCCCGCGCATGTCTTATTCAGGCGATGGTATGGCATTTGAAACCAACCTTCCCAACGGTAATTCCGGCCAAATGACAGTAGAGCAGAGGTCGCAGGGTTATGAATTGCCTTCATTGGTAAACATTGGAGCTGCTTATGATTTTCACCTCGCTTCTCACGATAGTTCAGGCCGCAGCATGCACAGGATAACTGTTGCAGCTAATTTTACCTCTAATTCATTCACCCAGGATGAAGAAATGTTAGGGGTGGAATACGGATTTAAGTCGTTTTTTATGGCACGAATAGGCTATGATTACCAGAATGGAGTAACAAGCCCGTTGAGCACTAACCCGCAGAATGGTGGCCGTTTAACGGCCCTTACCGGCCCATGTGCAGGTATTACCCTGCAGGTGCCTTTTGGTAAAACCCATTCTATTTTTGGTGTTAGCTATGGTTACAGGGCCACAAACCCTTATAACGGATGCCATACAATTGGCATTAAGCTTGCCCTGAATTAATATTTTTTTACTATATTTGTATTTGAAGGAGAGAATCTTAACAGGTTCTCTCTCTTTTTCTTAATAGAAATACAACATTTACATAAATATTTTGTCATGTCAGAAGTAGCTTACTTTACACAGGAAGGGCTCGACAGGTTGAAAAAGGAGTTGCACGATCTTAAAACCAAGGACAGGCCTTTTATATCGAACCAGATTGCGGAAGCCCGCGATAAAGGTGACCTTTCGGAGAATGCGGAATATCATGCCGCTAAGGAAGCGCAGGGCCTTCTGGAGCTTAAAATTTCCAAACTGGAAGATATTGTTGTTAACGCTAAGGTAGTTGACAAATCTACGCTTGATACTTCGAAAGTACTTATCTTATCGAAGGTAAAGATTAAGAATACCGGTAATGGCGCTACAATGAATTATACAATTGTGACTGAGAATGAGGCTAATCTTAAAGAGGGCAAAATTTCAGTTAATTCACCTGTGGCTAAAGGCTTATTGGGTAAAAAGGTTGGCGATAAAGCCAAAGTTAAAACCCCTGCCGGCGAAATGACCTTCGAGATTGTTGAAATAATGCTGTAATGGCCTCGATATTCAGTAAGATAGTGGCCGGCGAAATACCTTGCTATAAAATAGCCGAAACTGATAACTGCCTTGCTTTTCTCGATGTTTTTCCCCTTGTAAAAGGCCACACACTGGTAATTCCTAAAAAGGAGATAGACTATATATTCGACCTGGACGACCAACTCCTTGCCGAGTTAAATGTATTCTCTAAAAAAGTAGCCAAAGCCATCGGAAAAGCTGTTCCCTGCAAACGTATAGGTGTTGCTGTCATTGGCCTTGAAGTGCCTCATGCCCATATTCACCTTGTGCCCATAAATGGAGTGGGGGACATTAACTTTTCGCACCCAAAACTAAAACTTACCGATGCTGAATTTAAACAGGTTCAGGCATCAATAATGCAGTATTTATAAGCCGCTTACCTTGCCCGGGTTACTGCTTATAAACGTTTCCCAGCTATTGTATTTTTTAGACGCTTCTTTGCCCGAACCTCCAATTTTGTTCTGGAAGTAGTGGCACATGGCTACTGCCAGGGCATCGGTGGCATCGAGCAATTTGGGTAATTCGTTTATTGACAGTATGCGTTGCAGCATCAAGGCTACTTGCTCTTTGCTTGAAGTGCCTTTTCCTGTTATCGATTGTTTTACTTTCCTGGGCGAGTATTCAAATACAGGCAGGTTATGGTGCAATGCCGCAGCCATTGATATGCCCTGCGCACGGCCGAGTTTCAACATGCTCTGCACATTCTTGCCATAGAAAGGCGCTTCAAGGGCTACTTCATCGGGTTTAAAACGTTCAATAACCCGTATGGTTTCCTCAAAAATTGTTTTCAACTTTATGGTATGTGTAGGAGCCTTTCCCAGCGAAATAACATCCATTTCCAGTAACCGTGCATTAGTGCCGTTTATGTGAATAACCCCATAACCCATTATGTTGGTGCCCGGGTCAATGCCCAATATAATCCTGTCGGTTTTATTTTCAGACCTCATATTAATTGCTCTTCAGGAATGTTGCACAGTGTTCTATGCTTTGCTTGATTGGGGTAAATCTGTAGTTAAGGGCCTTTGTTATTTTCTTATTGCTGTATATATATGTTCCACTGGAATGAGCCACCATTGTACTTGTTATCTTAGTCCCTCCGGCGAGGTTATTGATAAACCTGAAGATTTTTAACCCCGTTTTACCCATCTTAATGCGCGGTGCAGGCTTGTTTATTTGTTGAGTAATATCGGTAAAGAAATTGTATAGAGACAGGTTCTCAGCGCTTATTATATAACGTTCCCCCATTTTGTTTTCATCCATAAGGCGTATCATAGTTTTTACCACATCGTTCACATCAACAAAGCCCACTGTTCCTGCCGTGTAAAAAGTTGAGCTCTTTTTCAGGTGATGGAAAAAACTCATGCTGCCAGCTTTCCCGCCCCAGGGGCCCAGTATAATGGTTGGGTTCACCACAACTACGTTAAGCCCTTCGGCATGGGCGCGCCAAACCTGGGCCTCGGCAAGGTGCTTGCCAATGGCATAAGGCGAGTTGTTTACATGGGTAAACTCTTCAAAAACTTCTTCTGTCATTTCCTTGCCATTGTCATATTCCCCTAATGCCGCTACCGAACTAACATGGCAGAATTTCTTCACTCCTTTTTCCAGCGCTATGTTTACCATATTCTCTGTTCCTCTTTCGGCTGTAAAAATTATTTCATCGGGTTTTTCATCTCTTAGGGATACTTCAGTGGCGCAATGGTAAACCTCGTCAATTCCCTGCATGGCTTCTTCAAGCGAGAAGATGTCCATAATATCTCCGTTTACCCAATTGATTTTGGTAAACAGTTCTTCTCCTTTGGTGCCCAGCGTATACTTGAATATACTTTCAGTATAGGCTACAGAACTTTTGCTGCGCTTTAACGCACGCACAGGCTTGCCTTGTTGAGTTAACTCCATCAGCAGGTAAGCGCCTAAAAATCCTGTTCCACCGGTTACCAATATCATACAGGGCAAAATTACGAATAGTTAAAGTGGTGTTATGCGGTATGAGCCTTAAGTTATGAGCAACCATTGCACACATGTCAAAAAGACATTTCCATTTAAATTGCTGTATTCCAGTATGTTTATTTATATTCATTGCACGCTGGATTAAAAAATGTGTGCCAGGTTTCTATTATTATTAAGGGAAATGGCAGAGTGAAAGCAGCGCAACTTTTTAGTTAAATATTTGCTAAGTAAATTAGCAAAAATGTCACTATTTGTCACTATTTGTCACTATACTTCACCATTTTGGGCATTTTTAAATTAAAAACCCTAAGGTGTCAAAAACAGAAGGAGAAAGGCTTCACGCAAAGTACGCAAAGCAAATTTCAACGCAAAGGGCGCAAAGAATCAAATTTAATATTTCAAAAGAACATTCAGCCGCTACATTCCATCCCTCTCCTTGTGCAAGGAGAGGGTTAGGGTGAGGTCGATATGCAAAGTTCGCCCACCTCATTACTTATTGAAATAGAAATCGCACTTTGTTTTCAACAACCCCCTAAAATCAGAGCGAGAAAGAGAGTGGAGAAGGAGTAAGTAAAACTGTCCGACTTACTCCATATCCCTTACTCCTTTCTACTATTATCGTTGCAACACCATTTTCTTGGTATCAATTATTTGTCCGTTTACAATTAGGCTGTATGTGTAAATACCATCTTTCAGATTTTCAGGGGTAATATTAATGGTACCCATGCCCGTATTTTTCAGGTCCACTTCTTTCAGTTTATTACCATACATATCGAAGAACATCATGGTAGCGCCCATTGTACCCTCAGGAAGGAAGTAATTAATTTTTGTTCCTGTACTGAAAGGATTAGGGGTGTTCTGGTATAGTATAGCGGCTGTAGCAGAAGACAGGGTAATGTTCTGAACATTGGTTACAGAATCATTATTGTTGTTCTGACTCCTGTGGCTTCCTCCCTGCTGGTTGCAAAGGCTATTTATGCACGATTGCAACGATGCCAACACTTTGGTAAGGCTATCTGTTTTCTTTTCCTGGTCCTGGTAAGCCTTTACAAGCAATGGAATTAATCCCGTGTAATTAACCGTTTTAAAAGTTACCGCGCTGTCAATTATATGGCCACCGGTATCATACACTGCGGGTTGAACAACGGTCTTAACCAAATCGGGATAAACTGCTTCTACATCTTGAGCTATAAGGCCAAAGTGAGTGCCCGATGGCAGGTTAAGGGTAGGGTAGCCTGTTTTGTAATTATAGGTGCAGGGTTTTAATTTACACAGGGCGCTGCAACTGAAATGGGTACTATCTATATTGGTTTTAATGGTAGCGTCCGACGGCAGGTAGCTGCCTGTGGCATATACATCGCCATTAAAATAGGCGGCATAGTTGGTTGTGCTTGCGTTTGCTGCTGCCGCATAAAGCCCATAGTTTGTCATTCCTGTACCTGTAGAAGTTGCTTTTACGCCTATGGCAACTCCGCCACCCACTATGCTTGTATTTTCAGCATCGAGCTGGGCGGTGGGGTTGGTAGTACCCATGCCCACATTGCCGCCATTGAAATAACTGGCGCCGTTAGCGCTTAAAGAAACATTAACCACATCGGTTGTACTGTTGAAAATATTTAATACTCCGTTATCAGAAGTATTGTTGAAGGTAAAGAGGAAGTTGTTGGTGTTTTTGTCAAGTACATCGACGCGTGTTTTTGTATTATCTAGCCATGTCATAAAAGGAGAAACAACTTGTTCTCCGCTTGCAGCCGATGAGCCTACTACAAGGCTGGTATTTATCCAGGAAAAGTTACCCGGGTTGGCATCTATATTTACTCTTTGGGTGCCGGTATTATCCCACATGCGCATTAAGGCCCCGTCGCTTACATTATCGAAAGTAGTAAGAAAGTTGCCTGTACTTTTATCCAGTATAGACATTCTGCTTTGGGTACTATTCAACTGAACCATTAAGGCAGAAGGAGAATCGCCAAAAATGTTTGTGCCATTTACAACTACATTAGTGCCATTATCATAAACCAACGAATTGGTAAGGCTATCGGGGCCTGCAAACTTGGCTACATAGTTGGCTGTGCCTGCACCGTTTATGCCGCCGTGTTGTTTACGCAGGCTATCTATGCTTTGCTGTTGTTCCTGAATACCTTTAGCTAGTATTGCTGCAAATGCATCGTAGTTAAGTGTCTTGTATGCTATAGTAGGTGCAATGGTGTCACCTGCTGTGTCTGTTATAGCAAGTTTTTTTACACTACTTACAAGTGAGGGTAATACTTTATCTACATCTTCTGCAACAAAACCATATTGCTTTTCACTTGGAAGATTAATATACCGCAAGGCTTGTACCCGGGTTGCACATACAGGGTGAGCCTGTATGACTTGTGGTGCTCCATATTGAGTTATTGTTCCATGCACCGGCAGCAATGGAGTAATAGGAGTTTTGAGATTTCGCTACTGAAAAACAGAGCAATAGCATTGTAAGGGATATAAAAAATCCCCTCGTGGTTAATTTTTGTGGCGACATGTTAGTTAAGATTTACAGGTTATTTATTTGATGATAATTAGTTTGCAGTTTTCGACTCGGTCAGCAGAGTAATAAACTTTGAGGGTATATACGCCTGTAGTCGCATTACTTAAGTTTATTTTATACTTGCCTTCATTCGGAGATAGAGTTTCCTCATAAACTATCTCTCCCAATACGTTATAGACTTCTATTTTGCTATCACCTATTAATTGGCGGTTATTAGCTACTTTAAGAGTAAAGTCACCGTTAGTTGGATTAGGATAAATAGAAATAGCCTTTTCATTAACTGAAAGTTCATTAATCCCTGTTAGGGTGTCGGGATAAAATTTATAGAAGTCATGATAGTAATCCGGAATACTATCAGTGCCCATACCAATATATCCACTATCTGCAATTGAAAAAGCTGTATTACCATTGGTGCGCGCATTCCCAATAAATTTTGCCTGTGGAGTCCACTTGTCTGTTAGCACATTGTACTTCCAGAAATCTTGTTCGTAAGAATCATTACTAGCACCTTTAGTGGCTCCTGTACCGAGATAAATATTTGTACCAATAACAAACCCTTCAGATCCAAAAATTGGCACACCTGGATAATCAGATTTCTGGGTCCAAGAATTAGAAGCAGTATCGTATTCCCAAATATCAGTATATCCTTGATATACTGTATCCTGACCAAAACAAACATACCCTGTATCATTAATTGCAAAACCATTAGCCTCACATCTAGGGTAACCACCAAAATCAGCTTTTTGAGTCCATGTATCACTTGTAGTATCATACTCCCAAAAATCTTTAAAGTAGGATGAAGAATTACATCCAGTTCCCATATATCCTTTATTGCCAATAGAAAAACCGAATGCCGCGACTCTCGCTAAGCCTGGGAAATTATTTTTTTGCGCCCATACATTAGTAGTCGCATCATAAACCCAACATTCTGATACATAGTTAAAGACTGCACTATCTGCACCGCATATTACATAAGCTTTGTGCCCTATGACAAAAGTGGCTGGCCAAATCCTTCCCTTGCCAGGAAAATCAGCCATTTTTTTCCAGGAATTACTAGATGGATTATATTGCCAAAAATCGGTAAAGGTTTTAGAATCATTGTAACCTAATCCTGCATAACCAAAATTATCTATTGAAAAACCAATGCCATCATATCTGCCTGTTGCAGGTAAACTAGCTTTTTGTGTCCATAAACCCTGGGCGTGCAAGCATAGCGTGCAAATTAGTAATGAGTAATTAAGAATTAGGAATTTAAGGATTCTTTTCAAAACGATAGGTTTACAAAATACAATGTAAGCATAATATGTTAAATTAAAAAGTGCTTTGTATTAAATAACAGAGCAATAGCATTGTAAGGGACAACAGTGTTCCCATTGCGGTACTTTTTTGTGGCTTCATGTTTGGTTGGATTAAGGGTTAATTAATAATTATGTGGTTATAGAAAATTGAATTTGAATTTGTTAATTTGATTATATAAGTGCCGGAAGGTTGATTGCCCAAGCCCATTTTAAGTAAAGAACCAGAAGTGAAAAACTGTGAATACACTTTCTCCCCTATAATATTATATACTTCCACTAAGGACTTGCCTTTTATCGATGTAAATTCAAGTGTAAAATCTCCGTTACTTGGATTAGGAAAGACTTTCATCACGTTAGAGGGAGTTGAAATTTCAGTGAAGCCAGTCAAAGTATCAGGATAGAATCTGTAAAAATCCTTGTATGCTGCATAAGTGGTACTGCTATCATAACCACCTAAACCAAGGTAACCGCTATCTGCAATAGCAAATGAGTAAGCATCTGCTCTTTCAGCGCCTGGTAAGTCTGCTTCCTTTGTCCACACATCAGTTGTTGTATTGTACTTCCAGAAAGCACGATATGATTTATATAAACTACTATCCTCTCCTGTTCCTACATATACGTTGCTGCCAATTACAAATCCACTAGCGGCAGTTAGAGCAACCCCAGGGCAGCTTGTTTTTTGTGTCCATTTATCACCATTGGTATCATATTCCCATATGTCGTTAAGCGTGACGGATGCTGTAGTGTCAAAACCAAAGCAGATATATCCTTTATTCGCAACTTCATATGCAGAAGCTCCTCCTCTTGCCAACCCTCCAAAATTGGCTTTTTTCGTCCATGAATCAGTTGTAGTATCATATTCCCATATATCTTTATAGCATTTAAAAGTAGATTCATCTATTCCGGTCCCCAAAAAACCTTTATTACCAATAGAAAATCCCACAGGTGCTTCTCGCCCAACACCTGGAAAATTATTTTTCTGTGTCCATTTATTTATAGTTGCATCATATACCCAGCACTCAGTCACAGCATTGTCATTGCTATCTAAGCCGGATACTACAAAAGCTTTATGGCCGATAACAAAAAAACCAGGAGTATATCTTGCTAAACCAGGGAAATCGGCTTTGCGTGTCCAAGTATTATTAGAAGGATTGAATTGCCAGAAATCATGAAAACTACGTGTGCCATTATAATTAATACCCAATCCCAAATAACCATAATTACCAATAGTGAAACCAACACCAGCCAGTCTTGCGGAATCAGGTAAACTTGCTTTTTGAGTCCATAAGCCCTGGGCGTGCAAGCATAGCGTGCAAATTAGTAATGAGTAATTAAGAATTAGAAATTTATTGATTCTTTTCATCATGTGGTAAATAACAGAAGGCAATATAGGAAAGAAAAGTTAAAAATACAAGAGGCTCAGGTTAAGGTTTAGGTATGAATTAAGCATAACACTTAATCGGTTTCTTAACCTTAGCCTATACCTTAACCTATTTCTTCCTGGTAATTTTAAACTCGGTGCGACGGTTAACGGCGTATTCCTCTTCGGTGCAGGTTACGCCGGGGTCGCCGCAATGGTTAAGCAGGTGTGTTTCGCCAAACCCTTTACCGGTTACACGGCTTTTACTTATTCCGTGGGCCACCATATATGCCACAGCGGCATCAGCCCGTTTCTGCGATAACTGCAGGTTATATTCATCAGAACCACGCGGGTCGGTAAAGGCATCCAGTTCAACAATAATGTTAGGGTCGCTCTTCATTACCTCAATTACCTTATTCAGCACATGTTCAGCCGAAGGGAGTATATCCCACTTCTGGTAATCGTATAAAATGTTTTCAATAATATGCAGGCTATCCTTTTTCGAATTGTTTTTGTTCTTCAGGTTAAGGGCCTCAATCCATGGGTCATACACGGTCATGGTACCCATTTTCGATTTATCGGCGGCCAGCATTTCAAACCTGAAGCCATGGCCCAGGTCAAGTTCACGTATTATATTATGTCTTGTATCGGCTATATAAACCATTTTCATTTTACCCAGCCGCGGGTCGTTCTGGTCTAACTGTATAAAATAGGTTTTGTCGGGCGGCAGATTGGTAAACACATACTGGCCGTTGGCATCGGTGGTGGTGGTCTGCAGCACATTGCCATCTTTATCTACAATGCTTATTTTAACATTGGCCATGGGCTTTTTGTTCTCATCGAGCAATACACTTTTCATTACATAGCGCAGTTGAGTGTCATCAACCTTCATGCGGCTTATGGTTGTGGTATCTGCGGCAAGCAGTTCAAATTTAAATTTACCGTTGCCCGGCACATTAAAGGTTTTAATGGTGTTGCCGTTTTTATCGGTCAGTGTAACTTTCATATTGGGCGGAAGCTTTGTGTCCTGGGCCGGCTCAACCTGGAAGGTGTAATTATTATCGGGCGGCAGGTTGCTGAATACAAAAGCGCCGAATTCGTTGGTGGTGGTCGATGCAATTACTTCGCCTTTATCATTAAGCAGGCTTACGCGTGCGTTGGAAATAGGCTTTGAGCTGTCGCCCTGCAGCAGGTTACCGGCTATATTAATATTTTTATCTACCGCGTCCATCTTAGGCATTTTACTCAAGTCGGGTGGTAGTTTTGTGAAGGTATACATGCCCATTTTTTTATCCATAAGGGTAACGGCAATAATCTTCCCGGTACTGTCGGCCAGGTAAAACCTTTTTTTGCCGGCAAAGCGCGGGTCATTTTCATTAATAGTTACCATGTACCTTTTATCGGGGTCGAGGTTGGTAAACCTGAATTGGCCAAGACTGTCGGTTTTACCGTTCGCAATAACCTGCCCGCTGTCGTTAAGCAGCTTTACGTCAACCGAAGGCACAGGGTCGTGCAGGTTATAGCTGAATAAAATAGTGCCTTTAAGCGGCTTATAGTCGCCTATGTAAAAGAAACTGTAAATATCATCGTTGCCCAACCCGCCTTTTCGGTTCGAGGAGAAAAAACCGGTGCGGTTGTTTTTATTAAAGCAAATGCCAAAGTCGTCGGTACTCGAATTAATATCGGGCCCAAGGTTTTCCACATCGGTCCACATATTCTCTATTCGCTGGCACGAAAAAATGTCTAACCCGCCATAATTAAAATGCCTGTCCGACGAGAAAAACAGGGTGCCATCGCTGCGCACATAGGGGAACCCTTCATTGCCGGGGGTATTTACTTCAGCGCCCAGGTTCAGAGGTTTTGACCAGCCATCGGCGGTTTTCTGGCACACATACAGGTCGCTTCCGCCATAACCGCCGGGCATAGTTGAGGCAAAGTAAAGCCACTGGCCGTCGGGCGAAATAGCAGGGTCCATAACCGAATAATCGTCGCTGTTGTATGGGAATGGCTGGGGTTTGCTCCATTTTTTACCATCGTCGCTGGTGCAATAAAAAATCTTGGCCTGGTTTATAAACTTGCGTTTGCGCAAGGCTGCCACCTGTGTGTAATAAACTGTTTTACCATCGGCGGTAAAGGTTGCAGGGCCCACGTTAAAGTCGGCGTTCACACCGTTTATAGTAGTAGAAAAACTTTGCGGTTTATCAAATCCTTTGCTCAATGGTTTGGCCACAAACATTTTAAAATAGTTGCCTCCTGTGTTGGTGCTTCTTTCAAAGTTCACCAAATCCTCTCCACGGTCGCTTACAAATACAAGGTTATCGCCGCAATAAACAGGGGAGAAGTCGGAGAATTTGGAATTAATACCATCAACCGTGCTTACCTGGTAGGCTATATAATAGGTTTTCTTCAGATGGTCGCAATAACGTACCTGCGCCTTGCCATTTGAATCTGATGGCACCAGTGAACTGTATTTTGCGAACTGGGCGCGGGCCCGGTCGAGCTTGCCGTTGTTTTTTAATATGTTGGCGTAGTTGTAATACACTTTGGGTGAAATGCCCTGCACAGCCGCCGCCATTGAATAATAGGTTTCGGCGTTATCGTAATCTTTAAGTATGGCGTAGCAGTTGGCCAGCCTTACCAGCGATGCTGTATCGCCTGGGTTCGATGTTATGGCTTTCTGGTAAAAACTTATGGCGGCACGGTAGTCGTAGGAGGAATAACACTGGTCGCCCCTGCTTTTCTGGGCAAAAGATGAAAATGGCAGCAGAATAATAAATACCAGGGAAGATGCTGTGAAGCCTAATTTCATATATGTCGTGCCTGTGTCTGTTTTCTAAAAAAATCTGGGCGAAAATTGTGCCGCCTTATATCTTGCAAAATCAAATGTCAGTGCCAGTTCATGGCTTCCGCCCCCAACCTGCCCGATAGCATTAAGGCCAAGGTCGTAAGAGTAACCAATGCTCATAACCTGCGAAACTTTATACGCCGCAAGGAATACAACTCCGTAGCCCGGCTTAAGCGATACGCCAAGCCATATCTTTTCGGCCAGTAATACATTCATGTTTATACTTGCGGCGGGAGGGGCATTTTGCGCAAACTGGAAAATTACAGACGGGTTCCATATTATGCCCGACTTGCTTTTAAATGCCTTGCCTGCAATAAAATAGCCATGGGGTTTAAACGTAGCGTTAGTGTCGGTAGCTATGGTTGTAATATTCGATTCAATAAGGTGGTTAAAGCTAAGGCCCATATACCAGCTTTCGTTATGGTAATAGAGGCCGAATTCAGCCGTTGGGGCAAGGGTAGTGGTATTGCCTGTCATGGCATACTGGTCGGTTTTATCTTTATAATCAATTTTAGAAAAATCGATAGCATAATTATAAACGCCCAGCCCGAGGCCCATGGCTAGTTTGCCATTTCCTACGGGAATATTATATGCGTAATTAAGCTGTACTAAGGCGCTGTTTGTGGGTCCAACGGCATCATCCATTACTTCAAGTCCCCAACCTACCTTTTTGCTGGCCACCGGTGTACTTATCAGTAGGGCATTAGTGGTTGGGCCACCCGGTATGCCTACCCACTGCAGGCGGCTAAGTATATTGGCTTCAAAGGCATCTTTACTGCCGGCAGCGGCAGGGTTAACAGCCATTTTATCGAACATATAAAGGCTATACTGGGGATCCTGCTGGCACCATGCTGCAAAAGGCAGCAATATGGCAAGTAGCAGGGCTATATTTCGAATATTTTTTTTCATAGAGTACACGAAATTCAAAAATACCATTTTTATTCCGTTGACCAATACCGGTTACCTACCTTGTAAGCTGCACCCAGCCTTTATAAGTGTTGTTACCTATTTTGGCCACATAATAATAGGTCGCGTCGGGTAATAGTTGGCCTTTACTATCGTGCCCGTCCCATACTACAGTAGTATTATTGTAATTATTAGCCGTCCATACTTCAGTTCCCCAACGGTTGAAGATGCTTACCGTGTTATTGGGGTAGAGGTTTATATTGTCTATAACCCAGGTGTCGTTTTTGCCATCTCCGTTAGGTGTAATACCGCTATAAAACACTATGTTATTGGTGCCGATAGTAATGGTAACTGTATCGACAACAAAGCAACCATCGGCTGAGTCGGTAACGGTAACCGTGTAAGTGGTTGTTATATCGGGTGTTGCCTTGGGGGTATTACAGTTAACGCAACTTAGGCCTGCTGCAGGCATCCAGGCAAAAATATTTGTAAGACTTGAACTGGCTATTAGCTGAACACTTTGACCTACTATAATTGTGCTGTCGCAACAAACAGTAACCGAAGGAACGGGCTTAGGAGTGATAGTAACAGTTTTTGCAGTTGTATCTCCGCATGCATCCTTAGTAATTAATGTATAGCTGGTAGTGGTTGTTGGCGCCACTATTACTGAGTTACCTGTGCTGATAATACCGGAGCCCTGGTACCATGCGTAGGTAAAACCACCATTTCCACCACTTGAACTGGTAAATATTGTTACGTTAGAACCCGAGCAAGCGCTTGGCGGAGATGAAACTCCTGTAATTATAGGCGGATAGAACTTCACGCTATCTGTCCCTGATGCTTTACAATTATTAGAATCGGTTACAGTTACAACGTAAGATGTATTAGAAGTTGGAGTAACATTAATTGTTGGGCTTGTCGCTGAAGTTGGATTCCATGAATATGTGTAGGGTTTAGTACCGCCCAATGCATTAGCGTTTAGTGTAGCTGAATCTCCCGGGCAGATGGTCATTACAACACTAGTTGCGGTTAGTTGGGAAGGCTGAGCAAAGAAAACAGTACTTGTATCACTACATCCATGGTTATCTTTTACTATAAATATATAAGTGCCTGTTGAAAGGCCACTTGCCGAATAAGTAGTTGATATAGTTGAAGAAGAGGAATTGGTCCATGCATATGTATACGGGGCGCTACCACCTTTTACTCCCATAGTAATAGCGCCATTATTACCACCATAGCAGGAAATTAATGTAGTGGAAATAGCTGAGTCGCGGATTTTTGAATCCTGAGGCACAGTGAGGGTATCTTGAACTGAACAGCCACTATTATCGGTAACTGTTACAGTGTAAGTTCCACCCGGTATACCACTGGCTGTAGAGTCCGTACCACCTAATGGCGACCAATTATATGTATATCCCGGTGTTCCTCCTGTAACAGTTACTGCAGCTCCGCCATTACTAGATGCATAACAAGCCGTATATATTGCCGTAGTTTTAACTATCAGCTTAGGTGGCTGGGTTATAGTAATACTTGTTGTGTCAATACAGCCATTTTTATCTTTTATTGTTATTGTATAGGTGCCCGCATAAAGGCCAAATGCAGATGCAGAAGTGGAACTAACGCCGCTGCTCCATGAATATGAATAAGGGCTTGTACCACCAGTAGTAGTCAATGCAATAGATCCGCCAGAGCCTCCAAAGCAACTAACATTGGTCGATGAAAATGAATTTGCTATGGCCAAAGGTTGTGTCACAGAATCAACCATATCAGCAAAGCAGCTATTCTTATCTGTAACTTTAACTGTATAAGTACCAACTGAAAGTCCTGAGATACCTGAGGTGGTTGCACCTCCGGGAGACCACAAGTAAGAATAAGCGCCTCCCCCTGTGTCTACTATTACAGAAGCTGCACCATTGGTAGTATCACCAAAGCAGTTTTCCGGGCTTGTAGAAGGGCTTAATTTTACATAATCAACTTTTACTGTTACAGAGTCCTTTGCACTGCAGCCAGAAAGTGTACCTGTAACTATATAGGTAGTTGTTGAAGTAGGGGAAGCCATTGGAGTGCTTGAAGTTGTAGAACTTAAACCGATGGTTGGGCTCCATGCAAGCGAACTGGCGCTACTTGTCGCAGTTAATTTTACGCTACTGCCGCGGCAAATCAAAGTATTTGTTGGGGTTATGCTAAGTGTAGGTGTTGGATTAACTTGTACGGTTACTTTTTTTGTAACAGTACAACCGAAAGTATTTGTAGCGGTAACCGAAACAGTATATGTGCCCGATGCCGAAAATGCGTTTAAAACAACCAGTGAGCCGGTGGTAGTACTCAAACTCCCCCCTGTCGTACTCCAGGTATATGAGAAGGCTGGGTTTGCTTTTAATGTATCATGGCCAGTAAGAGTGCAAATAGAGGAAGTTGACAAAGTTATAGTGTCATTTGGAAGCGGGTTAACCTGAATAGTAATAGTATCAGAACCAGTACCAGATGAATTGGTAGCTGTTACCGTATATGTTGTTTTGCCCGGCGGGGGTTTTGCATATACAATTGTTCCGGATGTAGCGTTTAACCCTATTGCAGGTGCCCAGCTATAAGCAGTTGGGCCTGGGCCTGTAGCGCTCGCAGTTAGTTTTACGGAATCGCCCTGGCAAAAGGTTAATGGTGAACCACTGATAGTAACAACCGGGCTTGGGCCGCAGTTAGGTACTTCTCGTAATACGTTATTAGCATTATCAGAAATAAATAAATCGCCTGATGAATTAAATGTCACGCCAATTGGTGAATTTAACATGGCGGATATGGCAGGGCCACCATCACCGCTATAGCCCGCAGTTGGCATTCCGGCAAATGTAAATATAAGGCCATTTGGGTAAACCTTGCGTATTAAATTATTGCCGTAATCGGCTATGTACATATTGCCATTCATATCGAAGGTGATCGCCCTTGGGGCATTTAATTCAGCAGATGTAGCCGGCCCTCCATCTCCTGAATATCCCGGCCCGCTTCCACTACCCACAATGGTATTTATAACACCGGAAGTGTTAACCATGCGAATACGATTATTATAAGAATCGGAAATCATAAGATTGCCAACAGGGTCAATAAATACATTGGTAGGTTGGTTAAGTTCTGCTGCTGTTGCCGGCCCTCCGTCTCCAGTAAAACCAGCATTAAAGGTCCCTGCAATGGTGCTTATTACACCTGTAGAATGGGTTATTTTACGTATCCGGTTATTACCGACATCAGCAATATAAAGATTGCCTAACTTATCCATTGCCAATCCATACGGTGAGTACATTGTTGCTGCAGTTGCCGGGCCACCATCTCCGCTAAAAGATGGAGTACCAGTACCTGCATAAGTGGTTATAATACCTGTAGCACCATCAACTCTTCGAACTACATTGTTATAGGAATCGGTAATAAAAAGGTCATTTATAGTATCAACCACAATGCCCACGGGTGAATAGATTGTAGCTGCAGTTGCCGGGCCCCCATCTCCACCATAACCAGGGTTACCGTCAATCCCTGCAACTGTGGTTATTATGCCATTCACATCTATTTTCCGTACTACGGCATCTCCTTCATCAGCAAAATAAAGATTGCCATTCTTGTCAAAAGCCATACGTGTCGGGCCATTAATTTCTGCAGCCAAAGCAGGGCCTCCGTCGCCAAATCCTGAGACGATTTTTTGGCTGCCTGCAACGGTAAATATGTCATCAGCTCCATTACTTATATCAACAGTAACGAAAGAGGTGTCTTTATGCAAGGCAGAATCAAGAGCAATAAGCGTATAGGTAGTTGTGACGGTTGGGGTAGCTGTTGGGTTTTGGCATGAAGTACAGCTTAACCCGGTAGAAGGTGCCCATTTGTAATTTTCACCTCCGGCTGTAGTTCCAAGAGTAACCGGGCCACTACAAACTACAACCACGCAAGGCTTTGCATGAACAGGCCTTGGCCCTCCGGCAAGGCATTCCAAGGTAGAAAAAACAAATAGGGAAACGAGCAGGTAAATATTTTTCTTCATGCTTAGGGGCAGTTAATTATAAAGCCTGAATTCGCTTAGCGCAAATTTAGAATTTTTTCCGAGAAAAAGAAGGAAAAGGACGGGTTTATTTGTGAATGGTAATTAACCCCTCTGGAACGCTGATTACGCTGATTCAATAAGATTTACATGATATTCTCTTGAGAAATCATAAACAATCCGCGTTATCTGCGTGTTATATGTTAATTAATTGAAAAACATACCCACTAAAGCCCCCACCAATATAAGCCATACAGCATTCATGTTTTTAATAAAGTAAAGTACCGTGAATGCCGCTATAGCAATGAGCCACGTTTTCCAATCCAGCAGGGTGGTTTTGCCCATTTCAATGGTCACTACCAGCATTATGGCAACCGAGGCAATGGTTACACTATCTAAAAATGCCGAAGCAACTTTCGATTTCCTGATTTTCGGGATTAGGGGAGTAAGCGCCCAAACAAATATGAATGAGGGCAGAAATATGCCTACAGTGGCTGCAAGCGCGCCGGTGGCCCCGCTAACCTGGTAGCCGATAAAGGTGGCAGTAGTAAGTACAGGGCCGGGTGTAAACTGCCCCACGGCAACGGCATCCATAAGCTGCTGGCGGGTAAGCCAGTGAAAACGTTGCACAAGGTCGCCATCGAGGTAGGCAAACAACACGTAGCCGCTGCCAAATAATATAGAACCGATTTTAAGGAATGTCCAGAATAACTTGGCTGTAGAGTAGGAGGTAAGCATTGCCGGGGCTTGCAATAGCACAAATGGGAAAATAGATTTTACATTTTTATTTATTCCTGCAATCAACAACATTCCCACTATTCCTGCCCCGAAAATTAAAAGCGCTTCATTAATGCCATATAATGCCGCTACACAAGTTGCAACGCCAATAACTCCCAGTTGCCAGTTTTTCAATGCCTTTTTACCAAACTTAAAAACAGCATCGAGTATAATGGCTATAACCACTGGCTTAACTCCATAAAATATGGGCCCTATGGCAGGCAGTGAGCCATATTCTTTATAGAACCATGCAAAAATGGCAGTGATAACAAAAGCGGGAAATATAAAACAGAAACCAGCCAGCCACAATCCTAATACTCCTGCACGGCGGTAGCCGCAGTGTATAGCCATTTCGGTAGAGTTGGGGCCTGGTATAAGGTTGGTGGCTCCAACAAGGTCGAGAAATTCCTGGTGAGTGAGCCATTGCCTTTTGCCCACTACTTCTTTTTCCATTATGGCTATATGCGCGGCAGGCCCTCCAAAGGAGGTTGCTCCCAGCCTCAGGAATAGTAAACAGGTCTCTTTAAGATTGGCCCATTTGCTCATACCATCTATTTACTGACGGATATAAAGAATTTAAAAATCTCATCTGCCGCGCTGAAGTCCTTGCACACAGGGCCAATTATAAACTTTGGCATATATTGTTTGCTGCCCGGCCAGGTATGCCCTCCGCCCGTTATTTTTATAAACTCCACCGGGGCCTTATCGCTAGTGTAATAATATTTTGTAGCAGTACAGTTGTCATTCGGGTCAATATCCGGAATGGAATCTACCGTTGCCATGCTATTACAACTGTCAAGCCCAACAAGCTTTTTTACAAGTTCTTCGGTAGGTGTCATATCGAACCCAGCACCAGTATGTGTGCCCACATTGAATTTGCCGTATCCCCCGGTATAACTGACAAGCGGGTCGGCTGTGCCGTTAATAAGTAACACGGGCGTGGGCCTGTCGAAATGATACACATCTTCCATATTGCGTGGTATACTGGCGCAGACCGGGGCTATGGCTCTAATGCGGCTATTGAGTTTCCACGCCAGGTAAAATGCAAACTTCCCTCCGCGCGATAGACCGGTTGCAAACATGCGGGTGCTGTCGCCTTTGTAAAAACGTACAACCGTATCCATAAGCGCTGAAATAAAGTGCACATCATCGGCGGCACTGTCAATCTTGCCATAGGCGGTTATCCCGGGTATGTTCCAGTTTTTGTAAATAGCATTAGGGTAGACCACAATAAAACCATACTTATCAGCAGGCCCGTCTAACATATAAAGCTTATCGGTTCCTTCATCTTCGCCACCACTGCCATGCAGGGCAAAAATTACAGGTGCGCTTTGAAGCATGCCATAGTTTTTTGGCAGGTGAATAATATAGTCCCTGTTTAAGCCATCGACAACAATGGTTTTATTAATGTATGCCTGGGCTTGTAATGAAATATAGATGAGTAATGACAGGGAAAAAATCAGGAATTTCTTCATAAATCAAAAGTAGAAATAAAAATGCAAGTACCATTAATATGACATTATACAGGTAAATTGTATTTCATAATTTATATATTTGGCCTCCCTGAAACACAACTTTATATGAAACGAAGAATTATTACTGCGTTCAGCCTATTGCCGTTCGCGGCTATGGCCGGAGGATTCCAGATTCCCCAACAATCAATTAAAGCTACCGGTTTGGGTGGCGCATTTACAGGTGTCTGTTCCGATGCCGCTTCGGTATTTTACAATCCTGCAGGTATGTGCAACCTGTTCGGGCAGAACTTTACTGTAGCGGGTGTAGGGCTATTCCCTTATGTATCTGTACTGACCCCCGATAATGTAAATACCGATGCTACGGCAAAAGTATTTACACCCATGGAGATTTATTACTCAGGGCAGTTTTGCGATAAACTGCGCATCGGACTTTCGGTTAATAACCAATTTGGCTCTGCTGCGTCTTACCCTGATCAGTGGGAAGGTATGTATATAGTGCAGACTATAAAATTGCAGACGTTCATGTTTCAACCTACGGTGGCATACCAGGTATGCCCTAAGCTGAGTGTGGGTGCGGGCTTTGTATACACTCTCGGTACTTTCGATGCTATGAAGGGCATACCTGTATCAAGTGAGACGACCAATAACGGTGAAGCAAATATTGATGGCAACGGACATGCATTCGGATATAATATTGGGCTGTTTTCTAAGATATTTGAACACAAAGGTGATAGCAACAAATGGAGTGATATAATTCAACTGGGTGCAAGTTACCGTTCAGGGTTGCCGTTTACGGTGCCTAATGGAACTGCAAGTTTCTCCCAGATTCCTGCTTCTCTTGTTTCACAATTTCCTGCATCTGAAGGGTTCTCGACTAATGTGAACCTGCCGGGAGTTCTTTCAGCGGGTGTTGCCTTTAAATTCTCGAAGGCAAATTGGGATTTTATGGTTGCTTACGATTTTAATTATACATTCTGGTCAACATACGACTCGCTGCATTTCAGCTTTGCTAATCCTAATACACCGACTGCCAGCTATATGTATGGCTGGAAAAATGTTACTGCCCACCGCATGGGTATCGAGGCTACCTACAAGAAGAAATATACCTTAAGGGCCGGTTATTATATCGATGGTTCTCCCATACCCGATGGTTCGGTGAGCCCTGAAGTGGTTGACGCAACCAATGCAGGTTTTTCATTAGGGGCAAGTTACAAATGCTGCAGTAAGCTATCTATAGATTTTGCATACCTGCGTTCCGATTTTACACGCAACAATGCATCGTGGAACGCTGAAGGATTTACTGCCAGCTACCACCGTATTGTAAATGTATTTGGCCTTGGTGTTAATTATTCAATCAATAAAAAATAATAGCCATGAAAAAAATATTGATTCTTTCTATCCTAGTTGCGGTATTTAGTTCGTGCACTAAAACAGCATTTACCCCGGCGTCAGTTTCATCCGGCAATGCCGATTTTACAACCTTCATCTCGGTGGGTAACTCATTAACACAAGGGTATATGAATGGTGGCCTTTATGCCTATGGCCAAAGTAATTCATATCCTTCTATACTGGCTCAGCAGATGCAGATGGCAAACCCGTCCATGTCCTTCCTGCAGCCTATGGCAATTGGTAACGGCTCAGGCTATATTTATCTTGCCTATGTAAACGGGCAGATAGACCCGATACAGCCTACCGATTCAACCTATACTAACCCCGCCGGCCCCGATCCTTCATGGACAAACTGGGGTGCAAGCCTGCAAAGCACCAATTTTAATAACCTTGGTATTGCCGGTATAAGGCTTACTGACTGTGTTGCATTGAGCCCTACCGAAGAAATAATTAACCAGGTAATCTGCGGCTCAAACCCTAACGGGCGTTTTATGAATTTCAGCGGAAGCCTGCCGCAATATATAGACCATATACGCGCAAGCAAAGCCACTTTCTTTACCAACTGGCTGGGTAGTAATGATGTGCTGGGCTATGCTACTAACGGAGGTGTGCTGACTATAGAGTTTGGTGATACGGTGGATGGAATTACTGCGCCCAGTATTTTTGCCGCTAAGTACGATTCTATTCTTTTAGCGTTTAATAAGCTTGGAGCTAAAGGTGTGTGTGTAACCATACCCAATGTTACTTCAATACCTTATTTTAATACTGTACCTCCTTACGTTGTAGTAAATGGTGTACGCAAGTATTTTTACATATCAACCGCTAAAGGCGTAAGGCAGGCCACCGATAACGACTATATACTTTTAACGGCTTACGACTCTGTTCAGGCTGGTGAAGGTAGTTCACCATCCAGGGCAATTGAGAATGACTTTGTGCTTGATGTAGATGAGGCAGCTGCTGTGGAGAATGCTACATTGCAATATAATGCATCCATTAAAAACCTTGCGGCGAAGTATAATTATGGTGTGGTAGATATGTACGCCTTTTTAGCCAGCCTGCAAAACAGCTTGAATATCGACGGCGTTACATTCCAACGAACCTTTATACAAGGCGGAACTTTTGGTCTCGATGGTATACATCCTAACGCAAGGGGATATGCTATTGTAGCTAACCAGATAATAAGTGTGATAAACTCCCAATACGGTTCAACCCTGCCAATGGTTGATATTACAAAGTACAAAGGCGTTTTCTTCCCTAATTTCTGATAAAACTATTTTGCAAGAGAAAGGCGGGTATTTTAAAATACCCGCCTTTTTTATTTAATTGCCTGATCATGTTACCTAGGGCTCATAAATTTTGATGTAAATTGCGCGTTCTTTAAAGTTGAATATAAGTATGAAAAGGTTTTTTTATTGTTTAGTGGCAATTTCCCTGTTTGGCGTTTCGTGTACCAATGAATGGGATAAATTTATTCCCAAAAGCACTTTCGATGCACCTTTCCCAAAGCCGAATAAAGATTTAACTAAGATTCTGGGAAAGAAGCTTTACATTAAAAGAGGTAAAGACACTACAAAGTTTAATATTACAGCTACTGATAAACTTAACCTGATAACCGATAAAAACGGCGATACAATATTCTGTGGCACGGTTTCAAAGTTCAGGGGACTGTATTACTTCAGCCAGCAATTGAATGATACTGCTTATTTAATATATGCAGTTAAGAAGGTGGGAGATTTGTTGTATGGCTTGAATGCTCCATGGTTTGAGGGCATACAAATTGACAAGCACATTGAAAAAGGAGAATATAAAGAACTGGTTAAATATATATCTATAGATGGGAAAGTAATAAGGATACACCCTGAAAAGCACAGTATGAAAAAATTGTATGCAGAAGTAATGGACAGCATTCCCCCAGATACCATATTGGCTGTGCCGGGAAATATGAACGCGCCTTCAGTTATAGATACAACAAATATTACACAACAGATAGACCCCGATGATTTTGAGATGTTCAGTAAGGTTTACCCTAACCCTGCTAAAGATGAAGTGAATATAGATTTGCAAGAGAAACAAGAAGTGAAATATATGATATCGGACATGACAGGTAAAACGATTATATATGGCGACATTCATGATACTACCAATAAGATTGATGTGAGTAAACTGCCTGCCGGGATATACATAATTACCCTTGTAAAAACGGGTAGTAATGAAGAAGAGTCGGTGAAAATCATTAAGCAGGATTAATAAATGGAGAAGATATATCTCATCGGCGGCCTGGGAGTTGATGAGCGCGTATTTACCAATATACATTTTCGGGACCATGAAAAGTGTGTAATAAAATGGCTCGAACCTTTACCTAATGAGCCATTACCTGATTACTGCAAGCGTCTTTTACCGCAGATAGATTCTGAGAGCCCTGTTATAGCAGGTGTTTCATTTGGTGGAATGGTGTCTAATGAAATTGCAAAACTTATCCCGGTCAAAAAAGTTATTCTTATTTCCAGCATACGCTCTTGGCACGAAATGCCATGGTATTTCAGGTTGTCGGGTAAACTTGGCCTGCATCACATGGTATCTATGAATTGGGTGCGTAAATCAAACCGGTTGCTTCGATGGGTTTTCTGGGTATACGACCCCGTTCACAGAAAGCTGCTGGAAACTATTGCTGGTGAAACCAGCCCCACATTTCTGAAATGGGCTGTTAACGCTTCTGTTAAATGGAGAGGCGAAGAAGGCAGGAATGTCTGGCAGATACACAGCAATAAAGACCGTACCTTCCCCTTGCGCTATATAAAGCACCCTGACGTTGTATTAAAAGGCACGGGTCATTTAATGGTTGTTCAACGGGCAGCCGAAGTGGCTGCCTGTATTGATGATATGCTGCTGAAGCTTAATACGCAGGTATAGCCTTGGTAAGCGATATTGCTGCTTCGTTCTCCCTCACAATTTTTTCAACCAGCATAGAAGCGTTATCAGGATAATTTACCGATATCTTCCACGGTGCGTTTATCCAATTTTCAAGCTGGGTATCAAGTGTAGGGTCTTCCTGGTAAACTACGGGAACGCCCAGTTGCTTTAATGCAGCTCCATTGCAATATTGTTCATACTGCATGGTTATAGGTATACAGAATAATCTCTTACCCAGATAAAGGGTTTCAGCCGGTGTTTCAAAACCCGCGCCTGTAAGCAATCCTGTACAACTAGCCACGCTCTTCAGGAAATCGTCGTTATTGGCAGGGAAGAAAGTAACATTTTCACGGGTGTATTTTTGTTTTGCACGAATAGAAAATACTTCCCAGCGGATATCTTTTATTTTGTTCAGTTTTTTGAAAACTTCTTCATCACCGAAAGAAGAAAGATAAACTGTGTAATGGCCTTCGTCGGTAACATGAAGCCTTCTAATCTCTGAGCGGATTATGGGCGTATAAATAAAGTCATCATACCTTTCAAAGTGCAACCCTATAGGGTTCGATTGCTTGATATGGTATTTAAGAATAAAGTTACCAATCATGCTCTTTTTTTCAGGCATAGGCACTTTATTTGAAAGATATGCAGGCTGATGACCGAATGATACAAAGCGCTTGCCTGTTGCCCAAGCAGCCCATGAGCTGATAAATTCGTAGTCGTTTACAATTAAATCGTATTGTTTAATAGGAAAGTGTGAAATGTCTTTTATGACATTGGTAAGTGAAAATTTTCTTAGCGACATAAGAACATCTATTTTACCATCACTGCCGTAGTGATAACTTATTCCCTTTGTCCTGTACTTTACATCGCAAGGTAAGTTAAGGTGAACATTGTCTCCGCTCAGCAATATGTCAACATCGCCATAGCGCTTCAGATAAGGAATAATTTCCCTGGCACGGCTCACATGGCCATTACCGGTTCCCTGGATTGCATACAGAATTTTCATATTTGGATTGTGTTGTTGTGTTGACTTATAACGAAAATCCCTCTTCTTATGGGAAGAGGGATAAGGGACGTCGCGAATAATATGTACGCTCTTTGTCTCACGACGCTTTTTCTAAATTGTTTAGTATTGTTTGTAGGGAGACGACCATTTTTTTTCCATCCCTTGTTTCCAGGTTTGCCCAGGCATCAACACTCGGCTCCATGTCGTCTATGGACCATTCGTATGAGAAGGTATCTACAATTCTGTAAAGACTAGTGTTGAACTTGTTGTCTTTCGCACAAAGAGAAACAACTTCCACTTCCTTACCAATAAATTTTACTGATTTATCCAGCAATTCTCTAGCCTTGTCTATTGTCATAATTTTTAGCAGTTCCTTATTAAATAAGCTCATGCAATTCCCACTTGTAATACTGTATACCTGAATTGCGGGCTATATTATCTTTTCTCATCTTTTTAAGGTTATTTATCCTTCGGATAAATTTTACTTCGAAAGCGATAAAGTAATAAGCCAGTACTATTACCAAACCAACCAGGGGAATATACAATTGAATCATGGTAAAAGATTTTGCTTTTACAAAGTTCACTTACATATATTACGGAAAAGTAAAGTAGTGGTAAACAAATAGTTAAATCTTCCGGGAAGGCCTTTTCTTCTTGTACTCCTGGTAAAGGCCCCTTACAATACCGTCAGATAGCCCTATTTCAGGCACCATTATGTTCTGTATGCCCGCGTTTTTCATTACGGTAAGGAGTATTTTAGAAGCGGGAACTATTACGTCGGCACGGTCGGGGTTAAGCCCTAGAATCTTCACCCTGTCCTTAGGAGAATAGGACTCAATGTTAGCTGAAAGTTGTTTCAGTTTTTTATAGGGCAGGGGCTTGCCTTTTTTCTCCGACATTTTATACAATTTATTTATGTTCCCCCCTGAGCCTATCGCCGTTATTTCACCTTTGCCCTGTGAAACTTTTTTAATCCATTCTTTAAATTCAAGCCAGTAATCCTTGTCAACTTTATCGTAAAGCAAAAGAATAGTGCCAATGTTAAAAGATTTGGATGCTATTGACTTGCCTTTGTAAATCAATGTAAGTTCAGTGCTGCCCCCGCCAATATCAACATACATATAGGTGCCGTTTTTATCAAGCTGTCCGGCAGAATGGTGCGCATAAATTATACTGGCCTCTGTTTTTCCGTCTATAATTCTCACTTCAAGCCCCGCTTCCCTGCGAATACGTTTTATAATTTCATCCCTGTTCTCAGCGGCACGCAGCGCAGCAGTGGCACAAGCGCGGTAGTCAATTATGTCATGTACGCTGATAAGGTGCTTAAAGGCTTTCATGGTATTTATGAGGCGGGTGGCCTTTTGCCTTGTTATGCGTTTTCTAATAAAAGCATCTTCACCCAGCCGGAGAGGGATGCGTATAAGTTCAGCTTTTTTAAAAGAAACAGTGCCCCTGTCTTCAATTACGTTGCAGAACAACAAACGTACTGCATTGGAGCCTATATCTATTGAAGCGAATTTCAATGTTGTTATGTATTAGCGAGGCGGCTTTTAAAGTAGTTGTATGTTTCATTCTGGGCACGTACTTTCTTTTCTCCTTTCGCGGCAAATTTATACATGTTGCTTTGTTTGGCATCAAGAATACGGGCCTTGGTATTGTCTTTTAACTGTATATTTAATACAGCCTTCAGGTCCTGGCGCAATTTAGTATCATAAATGGGCACTGCAATTTCATTTCTCAGGTCCAGGTTGCGATACATCCAGTCTGCCGAACTTATATACATTTTTTCTTCGCCTCCGTTGCAGAAAATAATTACCCGCGCATGTTCAAGGTACTTATCTACAATACTGATAGCCTCAATATTTTCACTTACTCCTTTTATGCCGGGCATTACAGAGCAACTGCCGCGGACTATCATTTTTATTTTTACTCCCGCCTGGCTTGCCTGGTAAAGTTTCTTCACTATTTCCTGGTCCACAATAGAATTAAGTTTCAGAAGCATGTAAGCCTCTTTACCCGCCTTTGCATTTTTTATTTCCCTGTTCATATACTTTAACAACTTTTTGCGCATGGTAAAGGGCGAAACCAGCAAATGTTTGTATGTGCCTATATGGAAATTGTTATGATAGAAATGGAATATTTTTTCTACTTCTGCCGTTATTCTTGTATCACAGGTAAGTAAGCTATGGTCGCAATATAATTTGGCCGTATTTTCATTAAAGTTACCCGTACCTATGTGTGCGTAATCGACATCACTGCCCTTTTCGTTCCGGGTAATAAGAAGAAGTTTTGAATGTACTTTCAGCCCCGATATGCCATAAATAATTTCAGCGCCTTCTTCTTTCAGCTGGTTGGCCCAATATAAGTTTGTCTCTTCGTCGAAGCGCGCCTGCAGCTCTACAACAACGTTTACAGCCTTGCCATTTTTAAGTGCATTAATTAGTGTAGAGCAGATATTTGAGTTTTCAGCTACGCGATACAATGTCATTTTTATAGATGTAACCTGCGGGTCAATACTGGCCTCGCGCAGCAAATCGATAATATGGTTGAATGATTGATATGGATAGCTTAGCAATACATCCTTTTTACGGATAACACCGAAAATACTTTTGTTTTTCTGCAGGTCAGGATGGGGAAGGGGAGCTGCATGATGATAAAGTAAGTCGCCATGCCCCACGCTGGGGAATTTCATAAAATCTCTGAAATTATGGTAACGTCCACCCGGTATATGGGTGAGCGATTTCTTTGCTTTTATTTTCTTGGTTATAAATTGTAAAAGGTCCTTAGGTATGGCCTTATCGTATATAATCCGAACAGGGTCGCCTACTTTGCGCTGTTTTACACTCCTGGCTATTTTTTCTACTATGCTTTGCGAAAAATCCTGGTCAATATCAAGTTCAGCATCACGCGTAAGCTTTATGGTATAGGCTTCGGCCTCATCAATTTCGAATACCGAAAAAACTTCTTTGAGGTTAAAACGGATAATATCATCGAGCAGGATGATATACCTGTTCTCGGATTTTAATTTTTTTGGTAATACAATAAACCTTGGCAGAACATGCGTAGGAATCTGCATCAGGGCATATTTTACGCCTTTCTGGTCTTTCCCTTTTTTTGACAGTTTAACTCCAAAGTAGATTGACTTATCATTCAGGTAAGGAAACTTGGGCGTGGAATCAATCATTACTGGCGCTAATGTAGGCAGCACATTGTCATGAAAATATTTAGTTACAAAATTTGCCTGGTCTTGCGTAAGCTGCTTTTCATTTATAAGAAATATTTTTTGTGTTGCCAGTTCTTTTACGAGCAACTCATATACTTCTTCTACCTTCTTTTGCTGTTCTAATACCGTTTTATGAATTTGCTTCAGAAGATTCCTGGGATTGTCGCCCATAATTTCTTTAGCATTCTTTCGAACGGCAATAAGCCGCTTTAATGTTGCAACACGAACACGGAAAAACTCATCGAGGTTGCTGGAAAAAATGCCCAGGAATTTCATGCGCTCTATCAGGGGGACAGTTTTGTCGGTAGCTTCCTGGAATACGCGTTCATTAAATGAAAGCCAGCTTATGTCACGGGGTATGTAATAATCTTTCATAATTTCAGGTGCAAAGATAAAAGTATTGGCTCATTGGGTTATACACTTTAAGCACTTGTGCATAACTACTTACCCGCTTCAATGAATATAGGTTTTCCCGATGAACTGCCAAGGTCTTTCCAGCTTTTAATATTGAACTGTATACCGGCTGCAGAAGCAGTGGCAAATTTCAGCAGCAATTTGCGGGTTAGCATGTTATATAGCTCGGTAATAGAGGGGTCGTGGCCGAATATCATAATGGAATCATATTTATCATCCTGTTTGCGCAACATATCAAGGGTATCTATAGCCCTTCTTTCATATATACTTGGGCTTATTTCAATACCATTTATAGGGTACTTAAGGTCAATAGCAAAAATTACAGCCGTGTTTAATGCCCTGAAAGCATAGCTCGTTAGCATTTTTGAGGGCTTTATTTTTCTTGCTTTTAAAAGTTTGGCAACTTTATGGGCCCGTTCAACTCCAGTTTCTGTAAGTTGACGTTCCCAATCATTTACATCATCTTCCCACGAAGCCTTGGCATGACGCACCAAATAGAGTGTCTTCATATGCCTCAAAGATAAATAATCAATATTAACCAAATGTTAAATTCGGGTATTGCCAACCATTATGTATTTTATAACGTATGTATATATTGATAAGCATAAAAGGCAATAAAAGGGAGGAAAAAGTGTTATTTTGGAACGATTTATTATAAAACTCCAATAATTGTTGCAGAATATGTTAAAACAGCCGACTTTAGAGGAAGAATTGTTAACACAATGTTGAAATGAGGCTATATTACAGTGTAATTATTGTATTTATGACATTGATCGGTAATGTTCAATTACTAAGGGCACAGACGCCGTTAAATGACTTAAACTGGCAAATAGATACGGCTAAAAGCGATGAATTTAATGGCACCACCATTAACAGGGCTAAATGGCATGTGCTTGATTGCCCAAGTGGCGATTGTTGTAATTGGGGTGGGAGTACAGCTTTCGAGATTAATAATGCCAATGAAGTAGGGGGAATATTGCAATTAAGGACTGATGGACCCACTCCTGCACCGGCTCCGTGCAACCTTGTTGGTTGCTATGCTACCGCCGGGCTTATTTCAGATTCCTCGAACTACTCGTATGGATATTTTGAGATGTACGCGCAGTTTCCTGGATTTTATAATAAAGGCGTGCCATGCGGGCAAAAATTCTGGCCAGCTTTCTGGCTTGCTTATGCGAAAATAGACACCACCTGCACTTTAATACATGAGGAAATAGATATAATTGATCCGGGTAAAGTTTACCAGGATGGCAAAACTATTGGCAGTAGCTGGCATTACCAGGATGGACATTGCAGTATGCGACAGTACGGGCTTATCAATTTTACAGCTCCTTCTCCTTTATTTGCGGCGTATCACAAATTCGCCCTCGAATGGAATTCTAATAAAATAATATTTTATTTTGACGATATCCCTTATTCCGAACATTATAATGACACTACAATGATTATGTCGCCCTTGCAATTATATATTGACCAGCAAATTGTAGATACCAATGTGAAGTTTGCGCCCAGTATGCCATTCCCTCAGTATATGAGTGTTGATTACTTCAGATATTATAAGCTTAACCTCGACTGTTCGAACAGCGTTACATTGCTTGACAGTACTGATATGTCCAAGTACGTTTACTCAGTGAAATCGGACATTACTTTTGGTAATGGTAAAGATTCAATAATTATGAAAAGTACCGATGTGAAATATTTCCGTGCGGTAAATTCAATTACAATTAATGGCACGTTTACGGCTCCGCTTGGGAGTGAATTAGGGCTAATTCCTACGCCTTGTAATTAATGCTATTAATAAATCACCTAACGAAGAAGCCTAAAAATGAAAACAAATAATATAATTCACACCATGAAGATTAAATACGTGATGCTGGCGTTGCCATTGATTTCTGCTACGGCCTCTTTCGGGCAATTTAAGTTATATTCAATAGGTAGTATATCTATTGGTAGCATTATACAGCCTCCTGCCAATATTGAAATGCAGGTGAGCGGGAATAGCTTATTTTCTAATGGCGGAAGCATTACTTCTGCAGCGTTTATACAAGGGAGTAGTATGTTCTCTAATTCGTTAAAACCCGATTATAGCTGGTGGGGTAATGACAGTACAGGTATTTTCCACCCATCCCTAAACGTAATGGCCTTTTCAATTAATGGAGTAGAAGCAATGAGGTTTTCTGCAGCAGATAATATCCTGGTCGGCTCACAAACTGATAATGGAGACCGTTTGCAGGTTACAGCGGGGCTTAATGCCAATACATTCGACCTTTACTCAAACGCATCTGCTGCAAATATTTACTCAGGTAAAAATTATGTGAATAATAGTACTACAAAAGCTTGGGCTGTTGAAAATGGCGCTACGGAAGAGTTCTATGTGTTGGGTAGCGGGCAGGCCTATTCCTATGGCTGGAATTTGCTGAGTGATTCAACGTTAAAGGAAAATGTAGCCCCCATTAATAATGCCCTGCAAAAGGTTTTACAATTGCAGGGGGTTACCTATAATTATAAGAAAGACAGGGTTACTTCCGGCGCTACTCCCCAGCAAATGGGGCTATTGGCGCAGGCCGTTCAAAGAGTTGTTCCGGAGGTGGTTTCTACAACCGATAAGGGATTAAAAACTGTAGCTTACGGAAACCTGGTGGGCCTGCTGATAGAAGCGCTTAAGCAGGAAGATAAAAAAGTAAACGCCCTTAATAAGGAAATAGATAGTATAAATAAATCAGAAGCATTTGTTGAACCGGCAAAATACAATGAGGCTATAGAGGTAAATGTACCCTTGCAGTGCAATGCCGCTAGTATGCTGTTATTTGATTTGACAGGAGCATTAAAAAAAACAATTCCGCTGGAGAAAGGGAAGCAGAATATCAGTCTTACTGCCGATAATATTCCTGCAGGAATATACTATTACAGCCTCGTAATAGACGGACAGATAAGTGGCATGCGCAAAATTGTTATTCTGAATAGTAAAGATGCTACGGCTTCAAGCAAATAGGGCAAAACTAGAGGGCAAGTTATTCTATTACAAATTTCCCTGAGGCAATAGAAGAACCGCTGTTATTCTTAAGCATATAGAGATATACTCCTGTACTTACCTGCGGCATATTAATAGGGGTAAAACCAGAATTAATTACCGATTCAAATAGTTTTTGTCCAAGCACATTGTAAATAACCAGCTGCAGATTAGCCATTAAACCTGGTACACTAATAGTAAACCTGCCTTGATTGGGGCTTGGGAAAATCACCACGTTTTTATCGAAATTGGGGTTTGAATTATCCGGAATCAGTTCCCTTATCCTGTTGTTAAACATATCGGCAACAAATATATCTCCCTTATTATCCAGAAAAGTCTGGTAGGGGTTATAAAAACTGGCTTCCTGTGCAAAGCCCCCGTCACCTGAAAAGACCTCAATGCCATTGCCCGCTATGGTAAATATAATTCCGCTGCTGTTTACCATACGCACACGGCTGCTGTACGAGTCGGATATAAAAATGTCACCTGCATTATCAACCGACACTTCAGCAGGGTAATAGAGCTGGGCAGCTGTGGCTGCACCATCATCACCCGAAAAGCCGGGGGTGTGGTTACCTGCAACGGTGGTAATTATACCCGTATTATCAATTTTCCGTATGCATGAATTTCCGGCATCGGCAATAAAAATATTCCCTGCATAGTCTACTGCTACACCTGAAGGATAGAATAGCTGTGCAAGGTTAGCAGGGCCCCCATCGCCTGAGAAACCGGGCGAACCATTTCCAGTAATGGTTGAAATATTGCCTGAAGCATCTATTTTCCTTATGCAATGATTAAATACATCACTTATAAAGAGATTGCCATAGTTGTCTCCTGTAACCTGTGCAGGGCCTTTAAAAGATGCATTGGTAGCTGGCCCGCCATCACCTGCATAGGCATAGTTTCCATTGCCTGCCATTGTGGTAATTATTCCTGTCGGGCTTACTTTACGTATACGTTGATTACCGCAGTCTACAATAAATGTGTTACCAGATTCATCTACAAAAACCCCTACCGGACCGTATAATTCAGCAGCAGTAGCAGGACCGCCATCACCTGAAAAACCCTGTGTCCCGTTACCTGCTATAGTTGTAATGGTACCGGAAGCATCAACCTTTCGTATCCTGTTATTAAGCCAGTCAGCTATATAAAGGTTTCCGTTAATATCTGTAAATACACTGCTAGGGTTAAGGAGATTCGCTGAAGTTGCCTTACCTCCGTCACCCAGCGTTTTACCACTACCTGCTACGGTAGTAATAGTATAAATCTGGCCGGTTGCTATAAAGGCAATGCCCGTGAAACAAAACAGAAGAAAGCCAGGTAAAATACTTTTTCGCATAAATACAGCACTCTAAGTTAACAAAAGAACGGATGAAGTATATTAATAGTATACGGATTTTCAACTTGAATGGTTGGGGCTCCTTATAGATAGATGAAATTTATTTCTCTATTATTAACTTGCCGCTACCAATAACCCGGGAATTATCGTCAATAATTCTATAAAGATAGATGCCCGATGGCTGATTGCTTATATCAATTTGCATTGAGCTATTAGCTAATGGCCATTGGCTGTTAGCTATTTGTTGGTCCAGCATATTATAAATTTCAATTTTACTATCAGCCATTAACTGCTCGCTATTAACTATTTGAACATTAAAAATACCATTACTGGGATTGGGCATTACTGAAATATTACCATTGTCTGAAAGTTCATCTATGCCGCCGCCTAAGCCAAAACTAAATTGAGCTATATAATTAACTTTCATAGAATCATTAGTAAAATCAATCCCGAATGCCGTGTCAAATACCCCACCAACGTAGTTTTCATCTATGTTCGAGGTTACCGCATAAACTGGTTCTGTCAAACCCTGCACAGGATTCCATCCATAGGAGAAGCCTTCCGAGCTCCAGATACTTGTTATAAAATAAAGAGCAACATAATTGGAAGGCAAATTACCTGCTTTATCAAATGAACCGCCAACTAAAAGAGCTGCTGCATTACCATTCGATTTTAAACTCTTAATAATTACTCCGTAGAAATTACCGGCTGAAGTCATAGCTTTAACGGTATCATTAGTACCACTTCCAAGTGAATCCCATAGGTTGTTAGCCCATGATGCGATGTAATTGCATTTTAAGCCACCGGCTTTTGTAAATGCGCCACCTACATATAGTGAACGGTTAAATGAGTCAATTACATAAACAATTTTGTTTGTACCAGACTTTACAGAATCCCATAATTTCCCGGTCCATCTGGAAATGTGGTTAACAGTTCGGCTGTTAGAGGTGATAAATGAACCTCCTGCATATAATGTATCGTTGAATGATGCAAGAGTGTAAACTGTATTGCTATCAAACCCATAGCCAACAGCAGACCATTTTGAGCCATTCCATTTTGCAACTCTGTTTACTGTGATGCCGCTTACTAAAGTGAAATTCCCTCCAACGTACAACACTGAATCTGTGGCAAGAAATGCATAGACTTGTCCGTTAAGTGCCCCAGGTATAGAATCCCACCCACCAGCGCTATCCCAGCAAGCAATATGGTGAGCTGAAATTCCTCCGGCAGAGTCAAATGCTCCACCAGCATATAACTTGTGCTTGAATACCGCTATTGCAGTTACCTCCCCATTTACGCCATTACCTAAGTTCGACCATTTACCATTTGAAGCAAATGTATTGGAAAAAACCCATTGGGCTATGTTGTTTGTAGTGGTACCTCCACTAGTCTTAAAATTTCCACCGGCATAAATAATATACTGGTTAGTATCATTGGTATGTAGGGCATTTACATTAACATTGCTCCCCCCCCATGCCCGTGCTTAATGAATCCCAACCTTGCGTTTGTGCCTTGGAAATAGTGATGATAAATATAAAGAGCAGTGTTAATTGGCTTTTTTTCATGAGAGGTTATTTAAGAAACCAAATGTATGAATTATGCCCCGATTTACAAAAGAAATGGGAGAATAAGCCCTATTTCTGCCATACCCCTATATTTGCCAACCTAAAATAGTGATTATGGAAAAACTCATTGAATGCGTACCCAATTTCAGCGAAGGGGTCGACGCGTCCATTATAAAACAGATAACCGAGCAGATTGAAAGTGTTGATGGTGTGAAATTGCTTGACGTTGATCCCGGAAAGGCTACCAATCGCACTGTTGTAACCTTTGTAGGTAACCCGCAGGCAGTGGTTGAGGCGGCGTTCCTGGGTATAAAAAAGGCTTCGGAACTGATAGATATGAGTAAGCATAAAGGTGAGCATCCGCGCATGGGAGCTACTGATGTATGCCCCCTTATACCATTGGCTAATATTACGGTGGAGGAAACAGTGAAATATGCCAACCAGCTTGCCGCAAGGGTAGGTAAGGAACTGCATATCCCTGTTTACTTATATGAATATGCCCAACCCGATGCCAAAAGGAACAACCTTTCCGTTATACGTGAGGGGGAATATGAGGGCTTTTTTAAAAAAATAAAAAAGGCGGAATGGAAGCCGGATTTCGGGCCAGATGAGTTTTCAGTTAAATCGGGTGGTACCGTAATCGGAGTGCGCGATTTCTTAGTGGCGTATAATGTAAACCTTAATACTACTTCGGTGCGTAGGGCTAATGCCATTGCATTTGATGTACGTGAACGCGGGCGTGAAATAGTGGATGATAAAGGCAACAAGAAAATTATTCCCGGTACACTTAAAGCGGTTAAGGCTATAGGGTGGTTTATTGAAGAATATGGCCAGGCGCAGGTATCAATGAACCTGACGAATATCAATATAACTTCTGTTCATACTGCTTTTGAAGAAGTAAGCAAAAGCGCTACAGAAAGAGGCATGAGGGTAACCGGTTCGGAGCTCGTAGGGCTTATTCCGTTACAAGCAATGTTAGATGCCGGTGTTTATTTCCTCAAAAAACAAAAACGTTCAATAGGTGTTTCAGAGGCCGAGCTCATACATATAGCCATTAAATCGTTAGGGTTAGATGAGTTGAATGACTTTGAGCCTGAAAAAAAGATTATAGAATACCGTATGCGCAAACCTGCCGACAGGGCATTACAAAGCCTTACTATTGCAGGGTTTGCTGACAAAACAGCTTCGGAGTCGCCCGCACCGGGTGGTGGCTCTGTTTCGGCATATTTGGGTGCCCTTGGTGCTGCTTTAGGGGCTATGGTGGCTAACCTTTCCGCAGTTAAAAAAGGCTGGGAAGAAAGGCTTGATGAGTTTTCTGCTATTGCAGCTAAAGGCCAGGAGATTAAAGAACGTTTATTAAAGCTGGTTGATGAAGATACACAGGCTTTCAATGATATAATGTCGGCCTTTGGCCTGCCTAAGACTACCGAAGGTGAAAAACTTGCCCGCAAGGAGGCTATACAGCAGGCTACACGCAGAGCTATTGAAGTGCCATTAACGGTTATGCAAAAATCATTAGAAGCTATGCAAATAGCTAAAGCTATGGCCGAAAATGGAAACCCTAATTCGGTGAGTGATGCCGGAGTAGGTGCTTTATGTGCAAGATCAGCTGTAATGGGGGCCCACCTGAATGTGAAAATAAATGCCGGTGGAATAGAAGATAAGGTCTGGATAGAGAAGATTCTGGCACAAGCCGATGAGATTGAAAAAGATGCGCTTAAACTTGAAAAAGAGGTATTGGCACAGGTAGATAAGGTTATTGCTAAAGGTTAATGAAAGTTAAAGAATTAAAAATCGTCTATCTGCTAGGCTTATTTCAATAAATTTGCACCCTTTACGTTATTCCATATAAAAAAGCGATGAAAAGATTCTTCTTACTGGGCATTATCAGTGTGTTTTGTATTCAGTCATGTTGTGCGCAACCTTCACAAACACCACAGGTGGTTGATAAGGTAGTTGCCGTTATAGGCGGAAAAATTATTCTCGAGTCGGAAGTACAATCGCAATACATGGAATACGTGGCTGAAAATGCTGCTAATGCCGATACAAGATGCAAGGTGCTTGAAGACTTGCTTTACCAGAAATTGCTTTTACTGGAAGCTGAAAAAGACACGACCATGACGGTTAGTGAAGCCCAGGTTGAACAGGAGATGGATAAAAGGCTGAATTACTATATAGGACAATTCGGTTCAAAAGAAAAATTTGAAAGCTTTTATGGTAAAACCACAGATCAGTTTAAAGATGAATTACGAGGCGATGTAAAGGATATATTACTGGCCCAGCAGATGCGGAGCAAGGTTACCGAGAACATTACAGTAAGCCCTGAAGAAGTAAGGAAATATTATGAAGCTATTCCTGCCGATAGTATACCCTTCATTAACTCACAAGTAGAAATAGCCCAGATTACCAAGATGCCTGAAATAACCGATGCTGAAAAGGAAGAGGCAAAACAAAAAGCGGAGGATTTACGCCAGCGCGTGCTGAAAGGCGAAAGCATATCTACTCTTGCCATTGCATACTCTGATGACCCGGGTTCGGCAAAAACAGGCGGGTTGTATAAAAATATGAGAAGGGGAGAGTTTGTGCCTGAGTTTGAAAAAGTAGCATTCAGCCTTAAGGATGGTGATGTGTCAGAAGTTTTTGAAACCCAATATGGTTACCATTTTATGCAGGTTATTCACCGCCATGGCGACCAGGTAGATATCAAGCACATTCTTATCGTTCCTAAAGTTTCTGAAGATGATTTGGGCCGGGCTAAGTCAGTATTAGATAGTATATTGGGGCTTATAAAAAAGGATAGTATCACATTCCCTGAAGCTGCGGCCAGGTTTTCTGACGATAAGAACACAAAATACAATGGCGGACAGGTTGTGAATCCGCAATCGGGCATGAGCCGGTGGGATATGAACCAACTTGGCCAGTTCGACCCAACTATATCGTTTACACTTAACAATATGAAACCTGGAGATATATCGGAACCGGTATTTTACAATACACCCGATGCAAAGCAAGCCTACAGGATAGTTAAGCTATTAAACGTAACCAAGCCGCATAAAGCCAACCTTACTGACGATTACCAGCAAATGCAATCATTGGCATTAGTTAAAAAAGAACTGAAAGTAGTTAGCGACTGGATTAATCAAAAGCTGAAGGAAGGGGTTTATATAAAAATTGACCCTGAATATCAAAACTGCCATTTTGTAAATAACTGGCTAAATCCTTAGTGTGATTAATGCAAAAAACTACTCGCTTCGCATCCGGTTTTAACCTGTTATTTATTAGTACATTCCTGGTCCTGGTTTCTTACAATGTATCTGCACAACAGGCAGATAAAGCTGTGTTATGGAAGTCGGCCTGCAGTTTTATTGATTCAGTACAGGCAGATGACAGCGTTAAATCAGACTATATTACCAGTAGCAACGGACTTACGGATGTGTATGAAGATACAGGTAAAATATTCCGCGATTCCGTATTTGCACCGGCTGATATAAGGGCTTTCCGCAAACAGCTGGCCATGTATAGAACGTGGGAATGGGCTGATAGCGATAAGCTTGATGATATTAAAATACTTCCCCAGTCAACCATTACTTCCTTAATGATTAAGGGCCCTCAGGGGTGGGATAAGCTTACGCAGAAATGCGGAAAGGGATATAAGAGCTATTCTTTCCCTATATTCAGCGATAATTCAAGCTATGTTATTTTAGCTGAAAGTTACCATACACGCCATAAAACCACTGGTGGCACATGTCTATTTAAAAATGTAAAAGGTAGCTGGAAGCGTGTTAAAACATACGCTACCTGGAGCGGCTCCTGATATTTCCCCGTTTGATACTTTACATTTAAACTATTCGTGTATTTTTGGAGTAGCATGAAAAGAGTTTACCGGAAAATAACCCTTGTTTTAGTATTTACTGCACTTATTTTCAGTTACAATTCGTATGCGCGTGCATTTATACATACCAATGAAAGTGAAAGCAAACTTCTCCTTCATGATAAATGGAAATTTCATGCCGGAGATGATGCAGGATGGGCGGCCCCTTTATTTGATGATTCTAAATGGAGTGAACTTAGTACTAATTTAGCCGATTCCGGGAAAGGCGAATTTAAAGGAGTAGGCTGGTTCCGTATCCATTTAAGTGTTTCATCTGCCATGTTTCATAAAACATTGGCTTTGAAAATATCGCAGGCCGGAGCCTCTGAAATATACTTCAATGGTAAGCTGCTTTATCGTTTCGGGATATTATACTCAAATGATGAATCACCTTACGACCCGGCGCATGGTCAGTATTTTATTGAACTAGGCAATGATACTTCGCAGGTAATAGCAGTAAGATATTCGGCATATAAAGCAATTGCACATGGCCTTTCTTCGCCGGGCTTTACCCTGACGTTGCAAGATCTTTCGACCGTGAATGAAGATATTACCGCAAGCGAGAAAACATTAGCGGCCAGCGCGTTCATCTCAAGTATTTTCTTTGCTTTTGCTTTATTCCACCTGGTACTGTTTCTGTTTTACCGAAAGGTGCGGTCGAATTTGTATTACAGCATTATGGCTATAATACTATCTATTTTCTGGTTATACCCATGTATAACAGGTTTTACACCCAATGCTATTTTTCACGATATATTTAATAGTGCATTACTCTTTACATACCCCGTTTTCTTCTTTTTTATGGTTATGCTGCTTTACTCCATTTTCAAACTCAGGCTTACTGTAATGTTCTGGATTGTGTTAGGGTTAACGGCAATTGACTTTGCATTGGCAGGTATAAACATTGCAGGGTATGGTATTGCTATGGCCCTGCTGGTGCCCGTTTCTTCTATTGAAAGTTTGCGAATTGCAATAGGCGCTGTCAAGAGAAAGAAACCCGGGGCCTGGATTATTGCAATAGGTTTTTCCTTATTTAGCCTGGTTATATTGCTGGTTTTAGTTGCTGTATTGATATTTATACTGTTCCCCAAGCATGGCCATAGTTTGAACCTTGATTCAAGTAATGGGGGTAATTATGTCTTTTATGTGTTTTTTGCATGGGCCTTCAGTATTCCTACTTCAATGTCAATATACCTGGCCAGTGATTTTGCTCGTACCAATAAAACCCTTGCCCTGCAACTTGTGCATGTAAAACAATTGGCAGAGCAAAACATTCAGAAAGAAAAGGAAAAACAGCAGATAATTGAAGGACAAAAGGAAATGCTGGAGAAGCAGGTGAAAGAAAAGACAGCCGAAATACAGGAGCAGAAAGACGAGCTGGAGGAAAAGAATAAGGAGATTACAGATAGTATAACCTATGCAAGAAGAATACAGCAGGCTATATTACCACCTCCTGAAATGCTTAACGAGGCTTTGGGTGAACATGTAGTGGTATATAAACCCAAAGATGTTGTAAGCGGCGATTTTTACTGGTGCCATGCCACCGGTGATAAAGTGATTTTTGCCGTGGCTGATTGTACAGGCCATGGGGTGCCCGGTGCGTTTATGAGCATGATAGGTAACAGTATACTTAATGAGGTGGTAATTGATAAAAAAAACACAGAAGCTGACGTAATACTGAATGAACTCAGAACAGCGTTAATAAGCACCTTGCAAAAAGGTGCAGGACACATTACCCGCGATGGAATGGATATTGCGCTTTGTGTATGGAATAAGAAAGATAATACTATTCAATATGCGGGAGCTAATAATTCGCTTTACTGGGTTAGTAAAGGCATTGCCAGTGAAGGTGGACTAGAGGAAACTGAAAAGATTAGATTATATAGCAACCACCTGCTTGAAATTGTGGCTGATAAGCAGCCCATTGGTTACCAGGAGGGCAAAATGGATGTTCCGTTTACCAAACATATTATCCAATTACGTAAAGGCGATATGATTTACATAACATCAGATGGTTATACAGACCAGTTTGGTGGCGACAAGAATAAAAAGTTTACCTCAAAGCGGTTTAGGGAGATGCTTGCTTCCTTTGCTGATAAATCTATTACCGAACAAAAGCAAATGCTGGAAGATACCATTGAACAATGGAAGAAGTATGAAACCCAGACCGATGATATTTGCGTGATAGGGGTGAGACTATAAGTAAAAGCGAATAAGTAATAGGTTAAAGGTACAATTTGAAATATTACTCGCTTTACCAATACAGTATCACGCTCTTTCTTCGCTCTGTTTCTATGTTTGCAGCACCCCTACATTATATTGTTTTACAGGAGCATTGTTGGCCATTTCAATGCCCATGCTAATCCACTTACGTGTATCTAAAGGATTAATTATTTCGTCAACCCACAGGCGGCTTGCCGCATAGTAAGGCGATATTTGTTTCTGGTAACGGGCAGTAATAGTATCTAATAACTCTTTCTCGTCCTTAGGTGTAATTTCTTTACCCTGTGCCTTCAATGTACTAACCTGTATTTGTAAAAGTGTTTTGGCTGCCTGTTCGCCGCCCATAACAGCAATTTGCGCTGTGGGCCATGCTACAATCAGGCGTGGGTCGTATGCCTTGCCACACATGGCATAGTTGCCTGCACCATAACTGTTACCTACAATAATCGTAAACTTAGGTACCACGCTATTGCTCATGGCGTTTACCAGTTTTGCACCATCTTTTATTATTCCTCCATGTTCAGAACGTGAGCCTACCATAAATCCCGTAACATCTTGTATAAATACAAGCGGTATTTTTTTCTGGTTGCAGTTCATTACAAAGCGTGCAGTTTTATCGGCCGAGTCGGAATAAATAACGCCTCCAATCTGCATTTCGCCTTTTTTGCTTTTTACAATTTTGCGCTGGTTGGCTACAATACCTACTGCCCAGCCATCAATACGGGCTACTCCACAAAGTATGCTTTGTCCGTATAATGCTTTATATTCTTCAAATTCTGAATTGTCTGTAATGCGCTCAATAATTTCCCGCATATCATAAGGCTTTTCCCTTGTTTCAGGTAAAATGCCCAATAATTCATTGGCGTCTTTCTTCGGGGCTACAGATTTTTTACGGTCGAAGCCAGCTTTTTCAAATGCACCTATTTTATCAAATACATTACGGATTTTATCGAGACAGTCTTTATCATTTTCACATTTATAGTCTGTTACCCCAGATATTTCGCAATGCGTAGTGGCTCCGCCAAGAGTTTCATTGTCAATATCCTCGCCAATAGCTGCCTTTACAAGGTATGAACCCGCTAAAAATATAGTGCCTGTTTTATTTACAATAAATGCTTCATCGCTCATAATAGGGAGGTAAGCCCCACCAGCAACGCAGCTA
>Ga0206807_1007_pt1 | contig 51287 bp, 48 predicted proteins | sample Alteio_BWOrgCont_57_FD_152915 | JGI IMG/M metagenome (GOLD analysis project Ga0206807, IMG submission 152915) | Enriched cells from forest soil in Barre Woods Harvard Forest LTER site, Petersham, Massachusetts, United States -... | ecosystem: Environmental > Terrestrial > Soil > Temperate forest >...
AGCCTCAAGCTTTTGAAAGCCGGGCAGCAGGGCCAGTATCAGTACTATATATTTAAGGTTGCGCATGGCTTCAGTTTTTTATTATCTCATTATTGTTACCGGGCCTGTATATGCTTTGGGGAACCTTGGATCATTTAAATTAATAACATAATAATAGGTGCCCACCGGCAATGGTTTACCATTGTAATTTCCGTCCCATGGGGTTTTATAGCCCGTTGAATAGAACAACTGTTCGCCCCATCGGTTAAATATTTCAACGGTTACATTGGGGAACAAATCAATATTATTTATGGTGAAGTAATCATTAATACCATCGCCATTAGGAGTGAAGCCACCCGGTATAATAAACTGCGGTAATACAAATATGGTTACAGTATCGGTAGCCGAACAGCCAAATGAGTTAGTAACGGTTACCGTGTAGGTAGTTGTTACACTGGGTGATGCCACAGGGTTTGCTAAAGCGCTGTCGTTCAGTCCGGTAGAAGGCACCCAGAGGTAAGTAGAGCCGGGAGGGCCAGTAGGCGATCCGCCCAGCGTGGCAGTAGTACTGAACAGGAATATAGTTTGCGAAGTACCCGCGGAAACATTTGGCAGCGGGTTAACATTCACCACCACAGTGTCTGAATCGCTGCAAAGCCCATCGGAAGTAATAAGCAGGTAAGATGTTGTAACAACCGGTGTAACTGTTATGGCTGCTGTATTACCTGCAGGCGTAAGAGCAGGTATAATATACCAGTTGTAACTTGTGGCACTAATGCTCGATGAACCATTAAGGGTAACCGTCGAGTTCACACAAATGGTCGTATCATTTCCGGCTTTGGCTTCAACATCGGTATCAGGTGCAACTATAATCGTATCCATAAAGTCACAGCCGGTAGCATCACCCAGGGTAAGAATATATTTACCCGGCCCGATATTGTTAAGGTTTTGAGTATTTGCCCCGTTCGACCAGCTATAGGTATAAGGCGGCACACCTCCTGAAGGAATGAGCGTTATGGCGCCGTCGGTTGAATTATTACAACTCGGATTAGTCACAAAGTCAACTGCCGACATTACAGGCGGATTGGCAAGTATAGTGCTGTCTTTATATTTACAGCCATTAGCATCGGTAACGTCAATAGTGTAGCCGCCGAAACAAAGTCCGCCAATAGAGTCTACTGTTTGCAGTCCCGGGTTCCATGAATAGGTATAGGCAGGTGTACCTCCTGAAACATTTGCTACTATAATACCATCGCAGGTATTATTACATGTTATAGGTGTAGTTTTAAATGTTACCGCAAGTGCAGGTGGCTGGTTCAGCACCACTGTATCAAGGCCCTCACATCCGTTTTTATCTTTAACAGTATCTACATAGGTGCCGGCGCACAGGTTAATGGCATTCGAAGCAGTTTGTCCATCGCTCCATATATACGTGTAAGGAGGCGAACCGCCCGATGCAGTTGTACTTGCGGTTCCATTACAATTGCCGTTACACAGCAAAGGAGTAATAATATCTGATGTAGCAATAGCTGTATTTTGCCCGACTGTAAAGCTTTGTATCAACGGGCATCCTTTGGCATCTGTAAGGGTATCGGTGTAAGTGCCTGGGCAGACATTAATCAGGTTTTGCGTGGTTTGTCCGCTCGACCATGAATATGCATACGGTGGTATTCCACCCGAAGTGGTAAGTGTTATTGTTCCCGTGCATTTACCTATACATGCTGCATTTGTAGTAACGCCTGTATTGACAACTGCTGTAGGCTGCGTAACTGCAGAGGTGTCATAGAAATCGCAACCGGCAGCGTCCTGTATCATAATGGTATATGTACCCGGGCATAGGTTCAGTCCTGTATCGCTGGCTTGCAGCGGGCCACTGTTAAATGAATACATATATGGAGCAGTGCCGCCGACAGGAACTAAACTTATAAAGCCATTACATTGGCCGAAGCAACTGTCGTTAGCTATTTTCACGGTAGCCGATGTAGGGCCGCTGGTGGTATTTAATATTACTGTAAATGTAGCCGTACATGCATCGGCGTCGGTAACGGTATAGGTGTAAATACCTGCGCACATTGAAGTTACTGTACTTGTAGTTGCCCCGGTAGACCAACTGTAACTATATGGGCTTGTACCGCCCGAAGCCGTAACCGTAATAGTACCATTACATACACCGCAGTTTGTGGCTGCAGTAGCTGCAGAGGCTGTTATTGGTGTAGGGCTGCTAACCGTTACTACGGCAGAATCGGTACAGCCACCCGCATCGGTAACATGAACAGTATAACTGCCGGCGCAAAGGCTGGTTATAGTAGGAGTAACTCCTCCGTTGCTCCACAAGAATGTATATGGTCCCGTTCCACCCACCGGTGAAGAAGTAGCTGTTCCATCGCACGAGCTTGGACATTTGGTATCGGTGCTGCTTGCGTTTGCCAGCAGAGGTGTAGGTTGGGTTATAGTAATAGTAGCTTTTTGAGAGCACCCGTCAGCGTCGGTAACGGTAACTGTATAGGTACTACTACCGCACAAAGCACTTACCGCGCTGGTTGTCATTCCGCCCGGCGCCCATGAATAGGTATAGGTCGGGGTACCACCCGAAACAGTCGCAGTAGCTGTGCCATCGCATGTTCCGTTACACGTGGCGTTGGTTGATGACATAGAAATACTTATCGGTGTTGGCTGGATAATGGTAACACTATCTATTATAGTACACCCATTGGCATCCGTAGCTGTAACTGTATACGTGCCTGTCGAAAGGCCTGATATAGCACTTGTTAGAGCCCCATTGGACCATGAATACGAATAGACCGGTGTACCGCCTGAAACTGTTAACGTTGCCGTACCATCACTTCCAAGTGCGCATGAAACATTGGTTGAGGCCATTGATACACTTAAAGCCGGCGGTTGAGTAATAACAACACTGTCAAGCATACTGCAACCATCGGCATCAGTTACCGTAACACTATATGTTCCGGGACATAAGAATACTATTGTAGGCACTACCCCGCCGTTCGACCAATGGAATATATATGGTGGGGTACCTCCGCTAGGCGTTACTGTGCCCGTTCCATTGCATGCTGCGTTACATAATACATTCGTCTGAGACATGGTTAATGTAAGTACAGGTGGTTGTGTAATAGTTTCATTCACTATCGAGTCGCAACCATTGGCATCGGTAATAGTAATAGTATAGGTACCCGGGCCAAGATTAGTTGATGAAGAACCTGCCCCTGAAGGCGCCCAAGTATAAGAATATGGGCCAACTCCACCGGTTGGGGCGAAACTTATTGTTCCGTCGTTAGAACCATTGCAACTAATATTTGTAGTGGTAACATTTGGGCTTATAGCGGCAGGTTTCTTTATAGTATCACTCTGTGTAGTAATACAACCTATAGCATCTGTAACCTCGCATACATAAATACCCGGACAAAGGTTAGATACGGCAGTAGTTGTTTGTCCGCCCGGAGACCATAAATAAGTATATGGCCCCGTTGTTGGTGTAACAATAAAAACAGAATCATATCCGTTACATGAATTGAAACAGGTCGTATTCTTTGGCGCACTGCCTAAACCGGGGCCCGTTGTGTTACTTACGCCAATAATAAATGTTTTGCTGCAACCCAACTTGTCGGTGATGGTAACAGTATAAATACCGGCAGGAATACCGGCTATGTTCTTTGTAGTTTGCCCACCGGGCAACCAATTATAGGTATATCCCCCTGCTCCACCCGTCGGCGCCAGGTTAATGGCCCCATTGGAGGTATTGCATGTGGCAGGCGTAATAGTAGGATTAGCCTGTATAGAATTTTGCTGGGTTATGACGACGCTATCCTTATGTGTACATCCATTGGCATCGGTAATGGTTACCGTATATGTACCTATACACAGGCCATTAATGCTTGAGGTTGTTGCGCCCGTGCTCCATGAATATTTATAAGGAGGCGTACCCCCGTAAGCTGAATCGGTAGCAACACCTACACATGAACCGCTGCATGAAACATTGGTTTGGGTAGTAGTATCCTGTATAGCGGTTGGTTGTGTAAGCGATATGGAATCGGTATTCTGGCACCCTATGGCATCAGTAACCGTTACTGTATAAGAACCCGCACAAAGCAAAGTATCCGACTGGCCCGACTCCCCGTTTGTCCATGAATAAACGTAGGGCGCTGTTCCACCCGCAGCATTGGCCGATGCTTTTGCATTACACTCCCCAAAACAGCTAACACTGGCCCCGGCACTTGTGGTAATGGTAATTTTCACCACCGGCACTATTGTTATAACCTGTTGGGCCGTACAATTATTGGCATCGGTAACGGTAACGGTATATGTTCCTTTACATAGGCCGGTTGCGCTGTCGGTAGTTGAGCCTGTTGTCCATGAATAAGTATATGGTAATGTGCCGCCGCTTACACTTATTGAAGCGCTGCCATTGCACAATGTACATACAGAATTATTTGACGTTACCGAAATGGTAATAGGGTTAGGTTGCGATATAGAGAAAAAAGCAGAGGATGTACAACCATTAGCATCCGTAACTGTTAAAGAATCGTTACCTGTGCATAGCCCTGTAAGGCTGTCAACAGTTCCGGCCGGGTTATTGTTCCATGTGTACGTATAAGGTGCAGTACCACCTGAAACCGTTGCAACACCTTTACCATTACACGAACCATTACATAATGTACTTGTTGTATTAATAACTATAGTAAGCGGTGGCGGGTTTGCCAGTGTTATTTTGGTAGTATCGGTACAGCCATTTTTATCGGTAACTATTAAGGTGTACGTACCGGCACAAAGGTTACTTACCGTTGGTGTAGTTTTTCCAATGGGTTGCCAGTTAAGAGTGTAACCGGGTGTACCACCTGAAACACTTACAGTAATAGAGCCATTGCATGAGCCATTACAGGTAGGCGGAATTTGCGAAGTAACGTTGGTTATTAGTGCTATAGGTTGTGTAATAGTAACAGTAGCCGAATCTTTACATCCATGCGCATCGGTTACTATACATTTATAAGTGCCGGCGCATTGGTTGGAAATTGACGGTCCTCCCGGGCTTCCGTTCCAGCTATATGAATATGGGGCGGTTCCACCTGACACTGTGGCTGAAATAGATGCATTACAATCTCCATTACATTTTAGGGGGTTTGGTGACCCGCTTAGTGAAACAGTTAACGGATTGGGTTGAGTTATGGTAACCTTGGTAGAATCTTTACATCCGTTAGCATCAGTAACAACTACTTTATAAACACCAGCACAAAGGTTACTGTCTTTCGTTCCTGTTTCGCCATTACTCCACGCATATGTATAAGGTCCGGTGCCACCTGAGGCAGTTGCTTTAGCAGAGCCATTGCAATCACCATGGCACTTTACATTGACTTGACTTGTTGCAATAGCAATTGGTGGAGGTTGTGGAAGAGTAATAGAATCCTTTGCGGAACATCCGGAATCATCGGTAACAGTAACCACATAATTTACTCCTGAACATAAATTTATTGCTGTTTGGGTAACCTGGACAGGCAAGGTATTCCATTTATATGTAAACGGAGGCCCATGGCTGCCACTGGCTGTAACCGTTGCAGTTCCATCGCATCCACCATTACATTTAGGCGGAGTTCCTACTATAGAAAGAGTTATAGGAAGCGGATTTGTGAGTGTAAATTTAATTTCATTATGGCAATTATTTTTATCCCTCATGTGAAGAATATAGGTGCCCGCACATAAGGTACTGTCGTAAAACAAATTACTTGGGCTACCTACAGCCGTAGCAGTTGGGCCACTGTTCCACCAATAAGTATAATTGGGGGTCTCACCCTGCAATTTCACACCTATCCAGGCGTCACAATCCCCATCACATTTAGGCTGCCTTATAATTTTCTTTGCAAGGTTAAATGGGTTTGGTACAGTTACATTTATAGGAGGACCAAAGTATTCGTTACCTTGAGCATCTATAATATCAACGTCATAAATTCCAGACCCAAGGCCAGTTGCGCTATCAGTTGTACTTACCCCTCCTGACCAGATATAGGTAAATGGGCCACAGCCTGCTGAATCGGGCTGCAAAACCACAATCTTACCATCAGCAACATAACCGGAATCATTCTGATTACATATTACATTTGATATTTTATATCCGATAGAATCGATAGTACTTGAACAGGGAAGGCCCGCTGTCCGGTGGAAGTTTCGATTATTATTAAGAGCAGTTAAATCCGCACATTGCTTAGCGTGCCTGTAGTATATTTTAGCGCTTGTGTTGTTCGATTTCAAGTTCTGCGCGCCGGTTTGCGAGTATTGTCTTTCAACCATAAGGGTTGAATTAGTAAGGTCGAGCATTTTCTGGCCTATGCCAGTAATATTCAGTGTCTGGCAATCGAATATCTGCCCATTGGCATAAATAGTTCCTGCACTAATAGTAAATGTAGAAGATTTGCTACCTATCAACGCGCTTTTCAGCCTCCATGAACCAACGCCATCAAAATTCACATTGGTAAGCTTTATAATGTATGCATCAATTGTGTTGCCGCTCTGTGATGATTTAAAATTAACTGCACCATCAAACTGCCAAACAATATTGCTTTTTACCTCAAATGAGCCAAAAATATTCAAAACAGCAAGGGAATTGCCTGTAAAAGCAAATTGACCGGCCTCATCAGTTATTGTGAAACTATGGCAGGCAACAGTACTGGCAACGTTTACCTGCTGGTTGTCTTTGCTAATTGAATATTCGTCAAAAACCACATCATCGTTGCTACCGGGCATACCCGCGCCGCCTTTTCCACCGCTTACAGCAGACCAGTGACTGGCATCGTTCCAGTTACCGCCATTATTTACCCAGTAAAGTGTCTTTGCCCATGAGCCGAGTGATAGGGCTGAGAAGAAGATTATTAAAAAAGTATATAAAAAGGAGTTCTTTCTCAACATTAACAGGCTTTTACGGATTATCTCTATACGTTATCCCACAAAAATGGTTACAATTTCCTTTGGCTACCTCCAAATATACAAATGATTTTCCAACAAGGGGGTGTTATTAAACCCCTATTTTTGTCCGAAATAGAGCTGATAATGGTGAAGATAGGCATTTTTGCATCGGGTGAGGGGACTAACGCGCAACGGTTTATGGATTATTTCAAAAGCCATAAAAACATTACAATTTCTCTTATTGTTACTAACAACCCGAAAGCAAAGGTTATTGAACGGGCAAAAGCTATGGGTGTGCCTTATTTAGTAATTGACAAAGAAGCATTTTATAACAGCAATAAAGTAGTTGAAGAACTGAAGCACAAGATAGATTTTATAGTACTGGCAGGTTTTATGTGGATGGTGCCCGAAAACCTGATTAAGGCTTTTCACAATAAAATGGTAAATGTGCACCCTGCCCTGTTACCTGCATATGGCGGCAAAGGAATGTATGGCATGCATGTGCATGAGGCCGTTATTAAAAATAAAGAGAAGAACAGCGGCATTACCATCCATTATGTAAATGAACATTACGATGAGGGTGAAATTATTTTTCAGAAAGAATGCACCATTCAGCCTTCTGATACGCCCCAAACCCTTGCCAAAAAAATACATCAGCTTGAGTATGAATATTATCCCCAAACGGTGGAAAAACTTCTGCTTGGGAATATGTCTTAAATTTGCAGGCGTATGACAAACGAAACCGATTCAAAAAGGCCCATACGTGTACTGGTTGCAAAAGTTGGCCTCGACGGGCACGACCGTGGCGCTAAGGTAATTGCATCCTTCCTTCGCAATGCGGGTATGGAGGTTATTTACACCGGCCTGCACCAAACCCCTGAAAGTGTTGTAAATACGGCCTTGCAGGAAGACGTTGACGCTATAGGAATAAGCATACTTTCAGGCGCCCACAATACTGTTTTCCCAAAAATTGTTAAACTGATGAAAGAAAAGGGCCTTAACGACGTTTTACTTACCGGTGGCGGAGTTATACCCGATAAAGACATGGCGGAACTTTCGAAAATAGGCGTAGGCAAACTTTTTCCTCCGGGAACCGATACAAAAAACATTGTGGAATACATCCGCACATGGGTGAAAGAACATAGAAATTTTTAAAAATATGAGCGTATATAACAATCTGAAAACAGAAGTAAAAGAAGGTATCTTTTACATTACCATTAACAGGCCCGATAGTTTGAACGCCCTTAACAGGGAGACAGTACAGGAAATAGGAAAAGCTGTAAAAGAAGGCGTAGCTGATAAATCGGTAATGGGCATGATTCTTACAGGCGAAGGACCAAAAGCTTTTGCAGCCGGCGCCGATATTAAAGAATTTATGGGCCTTAGCGGCGACCAGGGCAAGGCAATGGCAAGGGCTGGACAAGAAGTTTTCCAGAGTATTGAAAACTGCACCAAGCCGGTTATTGCGGCTGTTAACGGTTTTGCGCTGGGTGGCGGATGCGAGCTGGCTATGTCGTGCCACTTGCGCATAGCATCAGATAATGCAAAGTTTGGCCAACCCGAAGTGAACCTGGGATTAATACCCGGCTATGGAGGCACACAAAGATTAATACGTTACGTAGGACGCACCAAAGCGCTGGAACTTATGATGACAGCCGATATGATTACCGCTCAGCAAGCATTGGAATTAGGATTGCTGAATTATGTGGTAGCACCTGATGCGCTTATAGGCAAATGCGTTGAAATATTGAACGCAATTAAAGGCAAATCGCCTGAAGCAATCGGTAGTGTTATAAATGCTGCCAATGCTTACGACGGAACCCAAAAAGGTTTTGAAGCCGAACTTGATGAATTCGGAAAATGTTTTACTACCGAGGATATTAAAGAAGGTATAAATGCTTTTATAGAAAAGCGCAAACCACAATTCGCGGGGCGCTAACATTAAAATAAGTAATTGAAACAGGTAAAGGCTCTCGCGGGACAAACAGTTGTTTACGGACTATCGAGTATTGTAGGCCGCCTGCTTAATTACTTTCTAGTTCCCCTTTATACACGGGCATTTACAACAGGTGAATATGGTACAGTAACCATGCTCTTCGCCTATGCTTCGTTTTTAAATATTGTGCTTACATATGGCATGGAAACATCGCTGTTTAACTTCTCGCGCCAGGTAGAAGATAAGCGCAAAGTATTCAGCACTATATTAACTTCGGTAGTCTCTACCTCCATTCTTTTTCTTACACTGGCTTATTTATTCCAGGGCACCATAGCGGGCTGGGTAAAGGAAGGTTCGCATCCTGAATACATTTTCTGGCTCGCCATAATTCTGAGTACCGATGCTATTTCGGCTATAGGATTTGCCAAGCTGCGCGAACAGAATAAAGCAAAATCGTTTGCCATACTGAAAGGCGTGAACATATTGATAAATATCTTCTTCAATATTTTCTTCATTGTCATTTGTCCCAAAATATACAACAACCCCGATAACACTCTTTACCATATTATTCAGCCTATCTACAATCCGGCTATTGGCGTGGGCTATGTGCTTATTGCAAACATATTGTCGAGCGTTGTAACGCTTGTGCTCATGCTGCCCAGCATGATAAAATTCGGCCTCCACTTCGATATGCAGCTATTAAAAAGAATTATGCCATATACCCTACCCCTTTTAATGGCAGGGCTTGCAGGCATGGTAAATGAAACGCTGGACCGGATAATACTTGTTTATTTCCTTCCACCCGATATCGGCAAACAGCAGATAGGTATTTATGGAGCGTGTTATAAAATATCCATTATCATAACCATGTTTGTGCAGGCCTTCCGCTATGCAGCCGAACCATTTTTCTTTACCCATTCCAAAGACCCTGACTTTAAAAAGAATTATGCCGACATCAATAAATACTTCATCGTTATTTGCCTTATTATATTCCTCGGCACCATGTTCAATCTGCCCTGGATACAATACTTTGTAGGTGAAGATTTCCGCAGCGGGTTAAAAGTAGTGCCCATATTGCTAATGGCCAACTTATGCCTGGGCGTTTCGTATAACCTCTCCATGTGGTATAAACTGGCGCATAAAACCATTTACGGCGCATATATTACCATTTTCGGCGCCATTATTACCATTGTCATTAACGTGGTATGGATACCTAAATATGGCTATATGGCATCGGCCTGGGCCACGCTAATATGCTATGCATCAACTATGTGCCTATCATACATTTTAAGCCTTAAGCATTACCCCGTTAAATATGATATGGTGCGTATTGGTATATACTTTGCTTTATCATTAACTTTGTACCTTTTGGGCACGCAATTACATTTAGGCTCAACTACAATGACATTGATAATTAATAACGGCCTTATATTATTGTTCGCAGCGGCGGTATTTTTAATTGAAAGGCCATCGCTTGCAGTATTAAAGAGAAAATAGCGTCTAATACAATATACTTATGAAGATAAAAATCATAAATAAATCGAAACATCCCCTGCCCCACTATGCAACCGTTGCATCGGCCGGGTTTGATGTAAGGGCAAATATTGAAGGCCCTATGGTGCTTAAGCCATTAGAAAGAGTGCTTGTGCCAACCAGTTTATTTTTAGAAATACCTGAAGGACATGAAGCACAGGTAAGGCCACGCAGCGGGCTGGCATTTAAACACGGCATAACCGTACTTAACTCTCCCGGTACCATTGATGCCGATTACAGGGGCGAGCTGAAAATATTACTCATCAACCTATCGAATGAAGAGTTTACCATTAACGATGGTGAGCGCATAGCCCAGGTAATAATTGCCAAACACGAACAGGCAGAATGGGTTGAAGTGGAACAACTAATGGAAACGGCCCGCGGTGAGGGTGGTTTCGGGCATACTGGGAAAAAATAATTTTCTAAAGAATTATTATGAAGTTAATTATTCCAATGGCCGGCATAGGCAAGCGCATGAGGCCGCACACACTTACAGTACCTAAACCATTACTGCCTGTAGCGGGCAAGCCCATGGTGCAGCATTTGGTTGAAGACATTTGCAAAATGACCGGCGAAAAAATTGAAGAGATTGGTTTTGTAATTGGTAACTTTGGTAAAGAAGTGGAACAAAACCTTATTAAGGTGGCTGAGAAAATGGGCGCCAAAGGCAGGATATATTACCAGGCAGAAGCACTGGGTACAGCGCATGCGGTGCTTTGCGCAGCTGAAATGCTCCATGGTAAAATTATAGTCGCATTTGCCGATACGCTCTTTCGCGGTGAAGTGAAAATAGATGCATCGAAAGATGGAGTGATATGGGTGCAGAAAGTAGAGGACCCGAAACCTTTTGGTGTAGTGAAACTTGATAAAGATGGCATTATAACTGACTTTGTAGAAAAGCCCCAGGAGTTTGTTTCTGACCTGGCTATTATTGGCATATACTATTTTAAAGATGGTGCATACCTTCATAAAGAAATGCAGTATTTAATTGATAATAACCTGAAAGAAAAAGGTGAATTTCAATTAACCAATGCACTGGAAAATATGAAAAAGAAGGGCACTAAGTTTACCGTGGCGCAAGTAGCCGAGTGGCTCGACTGTGGAAATAAAGATGCCATGCTTTTCACTAACAAACGCATATTGGAAACCAAAGGCGACAGAAAAACAACCACAAAGCTTGTTAACTCAGAAATTATTGAGCCTTGTTATATAGATGAATCGGTAGTCATTAAAAATTCAACCGTAGGGCCTTATGTATCTGTAGGCGCGAATTCCAAAATTGAGAACTCGAAAGTAACCGATACTATTATACAGGAGAACACTGCTATTTTGAATTCTGAAATTTATAACTCAATGGTTGGCAGTCACGTTACTGTTGATGATATAAAAGCTTCGGTAAGCCTTGGCGATTATAACCAGTGCAAAAATTAAATAAGAATAAGTGAGCAGGTTAAAAACATATTGTCTTTTTGCAATAGCATTTATACTGCCTGCTATTTTCTATACATCTTGTGATACTACAAAATCATTAAATAGAATGAGTACGGCAACCAAAACCGATGTGCTGCCTGTACATAAGCAACTTAGCTATGACCAGCAGAATGAATTGACAGCTACTTTTTTTGACGCCAACAAAGAAAAAATAATGGGCAATTACGACAAAGCCCTTGCACTTTTCTTCCAGGTGCTGAAAATAGACCCAGCCAATGCCGATGCCAATTTCCAGGTGGGCGGTATATTGGAATACTATAAACAACCCGACAGCGCACTGGTATATGCCCGCAGAGCCGCAGAACTTGACCCGTCGAACACATGGTACCAGGAAATGTATGCTCAATGTCTCGATGACAAAGGCTATTATAAAGACATGATAAATGTATACAAGGGCCTTATAAAAATATATCCCGGTAATACCGATTATTACTACAAGATTGCTATGGGCCAGATAGAAGACGGGCAATATGAAAACGCTGCCACAACTTATGATACCATTGAGAAACAGGAAGGCGGGTTTAGTGAAGAGATAACAAAAGAACGGTTAAAGATTTATGAAAAAACAAAAAATTATTCGAAGGCTGAACAACAGGTAAATTGGTTACTTAAGCACGACAGCACCAACGCAAGATATTATGATATGCTGGGCGATTTGTATGAAATTGAAGGCAAAGACGATAAGGCTTTCAGCCTATACCAGCAAATGGAAACCAAGTATCCCGACGATGCTTCTATTCATCTTTCACTGGCACACTATTACCGCGAAAAGCATGAAGACAAAAAAGCAGGTGATGAACTGGAGTCTGCTTTTAAACAGCCTTCCATGGATATAGATTCGAAAATTCGCATACTGCTTAGTTTTTACCAGGCCAGCAACGGGCACGATAGTTTGCAGATGCAATCCATAACATTATGTGCAGCCATGGTTCAGGCGCACCCCACTAATCCTAAGGCACATTCCATGTATGGCGATTTTCTTGTGCGCCAGGGCTCATATAAAGAAGCAAGAGACCAGTACCGCATAACAATAAGTGAAGACAGTAGTAAATACTCTATATGGAATCAACTCATGAGCACCGATATTCAACTGAACGATCCTTCCGATCTTATAAAAGTAACAAGCAGCGCTATGGAACTTTTTCCGGAGCATCCCGAACCTTATTTATTCAATGGGTTTGCCAACAGCCAGGAAAAGAAATACGATGCCGCAGTTAGTTCATTGAATAAAGGGATTGACTATGTAGTAAACGATAATGTACTTCTTACACAGTTTTATGCCACACTGGGCGATATTTATAATTCTATAAAGAAATACTCAGCATCTGATTCGGCTTATGAAGAAGCGCTTAAAATAGACCCGGCTAACGATAACGTACTGAACAATTACAGCTACTATCTTTCAGTGCGCGATACCGAAATGGATAAAGCTGACCAGATGGCAAAAAAAGCGAATGAAATTTCGGTTAACAATTATACCTACGAAGACACTTACGCCTGGGTACTTTACCGCGAAGGAAAATATAATGACGCCAAAGAGTGGGAAGAAAAATCGCTGGGTAATGGAGGGCAGAAAGATGCCACCGTGCTCGACCACTATGGCGACATTTTGTTTAAGTCCGGTGATAAAGACAGGGCTGTTCAATACTGGCAAAAGGCAAAAGACGGCGGACTGAAATCGGATGTGATTGATAAAAAAATAAGCGACAAACAACTGTACGAAAAGTAGAAACTGCTTGTGTAGATGAAGAAAATAGCATGGCTGGCGATAGTTGTTTTATTTATTGTTTCCTGTAAAACGGTCCGCAAGGTTCAAACTTCAGACTCTACTTATTACAATGCATCGGGTCTGAAAAAAGAGAATGCGCTTTCGTTACTCTCTAAATTAAAATCGCGCAAGCTTGATTACCGCTGGATTAGTGCCCACTTTTCCTTAGAGATGGATGTAGACAGTTCACACACTTCCTTTGGCGGGGTGGTGCGGATGCGCAAAGACAGTATAATTTGGATGACTATTTCTCCCCTGCTTGGTATTGAAGTGGCAAGGGTGTTGCTTAACCAGGACACGGCCATGTTCGTTGATAAAATACACGATAAATATTTTAAGGGCAATTACGGTTATATCGACTCCTTACTGGACGATGATATAGACTACGAGCTTGTGCAATCGGTAATGGTTGGCACACATATGGAATTTTATACTGATACATCAAAATTGAAGGGTTACTACGACGGGCAGAATTTTTTGCTAAGCACAGAAAGAAAACGTAAAATAAGGCGTATAATCTTCAAAAACATGGCAATTAAGAGCAAGAACGACGCCCAGTTCATCTGGTTCGACCCTAAAGACTATCATATTAACAGGATACGTGTAGAAGATTTTGTAAACCACCGTATTTTCGACGCGTTTTATAGCGAATTTCAGCAGGTCGATTCGGTGATGTTCCCTACTCATATACAGTATGTAATATCGGCCGAGAAAACAATAAAGATTGACCTGCAGTACAAAAAAATATATTTCAAAAAATCGGAGGAAACACCTTTTGTCATTCTTCCCAAATATGAGCGCATCCGGTATAAATAAAATAGTTTGCACCATTTTATTACTATGTATGCCCGCTATTCTTTTCGCCCAGAAGGAAAGCAAAAAAGACCTGGAGGAGAAAAAGAAAAAGCTTCAGCAGGAACTCGCCTCCCTTAATAAGCTGCTGAGCAATACCACCAAGAATAAGGAAATGACCCTTACCGAACTGCTTACGCTGAATAAAAAAATAAGCGTCAGGGAGGAAATTATTGCCACCATGAATAATGAAATTGAATTATTGCAGGGACAGATAGATGAGGGCAATGACTCTATTGGTATTATGGGAGGCAGGCTTGAAGATTTAAAGAAGGAATATGCCCGCATGATTTGCGATGAATATATGAATGAAGGTTCGTACAACAAGCTGATGTTCATATTCGCGGCACAGGGTTTTGAGCAGGCCGTTATGCGCATGCACTACCTGCAGGAATATGAGCAATACAGGCATAAGGAGGCTATAACGATTGATTCTACGCGCAAAGACCTTAACGCCCAGGTGGAACGCCTGCAGCAGAAAAAAGATGAAAAGAAAGACCTGCTTGCCAGCGAAGAGGACCAGAAGCAGGAACTTACCAAAGAAAAAGATGAGCAGCAGAAAGCCCTTGCAAAGCTTCAGGGCAAGGAAAAAGAATTGCGCAAGGAAATAGCCGAAAAACAGAAAGCAGCCAAGAAGCTTGACGATGAGATACATAAGATTATTGCCGATGAAATGAAGAAACAAACGGTAAAGGCAACATCTAAAACCAACAAGAACAACGAAATAAGCCTTACACCGGAAGCCAAAGCCCTATCGAAAACATTTGAAAATAATAAAGGTAGCCTGCCCTGGCCGGTTGTAGAAGGGGTTGTATATAAACCCTTCGGTGAGTATTCGCCTATTCCTTCTATGCCTGATATAAAAGAATTTAACAACGGTATAGATATATCCACCAGCAAAAGCGCCATGGCTAGGGCTATATTTGAAGGTACAGTAACTACCATTATGGATGTTCCGCAATCGGGCAAGGTGGTAATTGTAAAGCATGGCGAATACTTCAGCGTATATACCAACCTGAAGGAAGTATTTGTAAAAACAGGCGATAAGCTACAGACCAAGAGTAACATAGGCACTATACTCTACAACGAAAACGATGGTAAAACCGACCTCCACATTGAGTTATGGAAGGGTACCAACAAACTTAATCCCGAAGAGTGGTTAGTTCGAAGAGGATAAGAACGTCATTATAATTGACTGGTTTTCAGTATATTTTAAGTACATCCGAAAAAATATCTGCCACTTATTGTGGAATTTAACAGAAATTAACATACATTTGTTCTAACAAACACCTAAAAAACCAGACACCCATAGATATAGACTGCTACTCTTTTAACCTTAAAAAAGTAACATCATGGAGCAGCAGCATGTACAGGACGACGAGCTTATTCGTCGTTATCAGGGTGGAGAAGAAGATGCAATTGCAGAACTTCTCGAGCGTTATAAAAAACGCATTTTCACTTACATTCTTAACGTAGTACGTAACCGCGATGTTGCCGAGGATATTTTCCAGGAGACATTTTTTAAGGTTATACGCACACTTAAAAAACAGCAATATACCGGCGAAGGCAAGTTCCTTCAGTGGACAGTGCGCATAGCGCATAATCTTATGATTGATCACTTCCGCCAGAATGGCCGCATTTCTACCATCAGCCGCATTGTCCGGCCCGATGGTAAAGTAGCCGATGTGTTCGATGTGGTTAAGATAGAAGACTCTTCGCATGAAGACTCTATTGTGAAAAAACAAATCCGCAAGGATGTACGTAAACTGGTTGAGCATTTGCCACAGGAACAAAAAGAAGTGGTGATACTGCGCCACTACTACGATATGAGCTTTAAAGAAATAGCCGACCATACTAATGTGAGCATTAACACAGCGTTGGGACGTATGCGCTATGCGCTTATTAACCTTCGCAGGTTGGCCGACGAGCACCAGGTAGTGCTTTCAGCATAAATAATTAACGGGTTGAAGTTTAAATGCCCCTGGCAATATTGCCGGGGGTATTTTTATTTATGCCAAGTCTATCCGTAACAATAACCATTTTTACCTTATGATGCAATAGAAATTTGTTTCAATAATTGGATGGAGAGAGTTTCTCCTTTAATCAAGAATGGTACTAAGTATTAAATAATATTATTGCAACTTTCTATTTATCCACAGTCATTTATTAATTTCACTTTAATAGTTGGGGGTATATTAAATACTCCAAGTTAATTCCTTTGGAAAGTCTATAATAAAATAGAATATTTTTTGTATGTTTAAATTCGTCAATTCTTTGCTATAATGAATGATAAAACAACAGAGTTCTCTTTTATATTAAAGTGCTGTTCAAATGGAATTGGAGTATTTGCAGTACATGATATAGAAGTAAATACATTCTTAAGATTATTCGCCGAAAAAGGACAATCAGATAATGCGTCCATTTCGCGTCGAATTGAAAATGTTCCAGAACTCTTTAGAAGCTATTGTTTAAATAGAGGAAATACTATTATGACTCCAAAAGATTTCGGCCGAATAGAAATTGGATGGTATCTAAATCATTCAAATAGTCCAAATGCCTACCATAAAAATTATGAATTCTACTCTCTTTGTGCTATAAAAGCCGGAGATGAGATAACAATTAATTATAATGAATTAGAAGAACCAGATAATGCTAAAGACGATTTTTATAAAGGCACCTGAATATATAATATGAATTGGAAATGGGTAGAAACATACTCTGGATAATAAACAATTACGAAACATTGGAACACTCATGTGATTCAACATTAAGAATGATTCAAGAATCAATCTTACACGGGCATGACAATCATATATCAGATTACTTAACACTATCGAATCATAATGGCAGATTTGAGGCAATAGCTCAGAAAGTACTGGAAATAAGTAATAATAGAAGGAAAGATGAAATAATTCTTAGCAAATATTGCAATGTCATTTTAGATCATTATGATATTATTATATATCGTGTCGACCCCCCTGTTGATTATAGCTACATAAACCATTTACAAATCATTTACTCTTTTCTAAATCAAACAAGAAAAAATTTACCCTTCTTTATAAACCCTATTGATCAGTTGCTTTTGTACTCTGAAAAATATCGCCATTTTGATAAGTTCAATATTTTCCCAAATACCACTATTTCATCTAATTGGAGTACACTTTTAACTTTTGGTACATCTGAAAAAATTACTGTATTAAAGCCTATAAATAATGCACAGAATCGCGGCGTCATGAAATTATACTGGGATAAAAAAAAGGACATCAAGGAAAATTATTTATTGCTTAGTCAAGCAACTAATAACTTCAGAATCCCTATAGTATTGCAAGAGTATCTTGATGTAATTAACGAAGGTGAAATCCGTTTATGGTTCGCTAATGGCAAATTAAAAGCGACTGCTAAAAAGATATCTAAACGGCACCATTTTTTATTTGATATAGACAATGGAGATACCTTGATTCCATATAAATTAACTGAGTCCGAATCCGCATTAGCTATACTTATTTCGGATTATCTAATTAGCAAAAAAATATTTTTTGCAGCTGTAGATTTAATTGCAAATAAGGTAACTGATTTTAATATAACAAGCCCAGGGTTAATTGTTGAAATGGAAAAAGTCCTTGGTAGAAATATTTGCGAAGAACTAATAAGGGAATTTTCAAATATCACTCTTAATTAACTATTCGAATAATTTCATTTAAAATTTCTGATACCTTCTTTGACCCAAGCTTCGCATTTACTCCCAATAAAGCAATTGATTCATGTAATAACTTAAAATCTGAAGCAGATGCATAAGATAACACTTCCAATATCTCATCCATTATATCATTAGTTGAAAGTACTTTCCTCCAAAATATAATTGGTTCATGTAATCTCTCGGGTGGCTGGGCATCTATACTTCGGATTTCTATATATTTCTTAATTCTTACTTCATGGTAAATGGAATTTAAATGAGTCAAATAATCACTTAAATTGGCCTTATACTCCTTAAATCCATATTTCATATATTCTTCAAATGTAATACCTTCACTAACCTTTAACCATCTATTGTCTTTGTATATATAGATTAATGGTATTTTTATTATTTTCTCAATATAATCTATGAATTTTCTGTCTGGTACCATTAAATCATATAGCAGTCCGCATCTTTCACTGTCAGTATTATTCCAAATATGCTTCCTATACATCTCATACTTATTGTTGCAATTATTAATCGAATTCGGGAACAAACTTGCAACTATCGTACTTGCAGATTGCGTTACTGCAAATGCTTTCATTGCATGGGGCTCGGAGAAATAATCAGAATTAATGTGTAAAGATGCTGTACTATTCATCATTTGAAGTGCCAACTTTTCTTTTTTTACCAAATAATCTGCTAGGATTGAATACCTTTCTTTCTGAATTAATATTTTTCCCTTACTAGAATTATTAGATAAGAACCCTTGATGTATTAATTTTAATCCACCAATTTCATCAATAACTTTATATATTTCATTGAAGAACCTTTTTACCTTCTTGAAACACACAAATTCTGAATAACATGCCGGGCCACTGTATTCTATTTGTCCACCTGGTTCAAGGGAAATATATTCGTCATTTCGCTTTAATTCATACTTTTCCTCACTGCAAAAAACGTACCCAAATTTACGAACGAGAAGATCAAATATTGTCGAAATACTTCTTTCACCTATAAAAGATATTGGGTAGCCTGTTTCAGATTCCACGCAGAAAAATTCAATTTCAATGCCTATTTTATTTACATCAGAACAAGAATCTTCATAGTACTTTATTATTCCCTCTTTTAAGTGTTCAAAGTCTGTATTTACAATTATCCCTTCAACCATTCTAATTATGTATTTGCAACTAAATTATCATTACTTTAGCAACTAATTGAATCTACCTGATTTATACTACTAACGTTTTTCAAATGTTTAGAATCTTTATTAAAAATCCAGCCACTGAGAAGGCATTTTACTTAGGTTTATTTATTGGATTAACCATGCTGTTTAGTATAACTATATTCGGTAATGTATTACAAATAAAAGAGCCTGGATTATCAGTTTATACTACCGAATATACATTAATGGCGATAATTGGTGGTATTTTAAGCTTATATAGATTTATAAAAACGCGGCCAAAAGATGGAAATGAATTTAATCCCGAATTAATTTCAATTGGATTACTTGTATGGTCATCAGGCCAAATATTGTGGATGATTGGTATGAACATTAAGGGGAATGATTTACCTTATCCATGGTATAGTGATGTTCCATATGTGGCTTCATTGATTATTTGGCTGATTGTTTTATTAAAATTATATCGACCCTTAAAATTAAAATTTATCAGTGCCTCTAAAATTTTATCTGGCGTCTATAAAGCACTTCTAGCGGGTGTTGTTGCACTTATTGGATTTCTTGACCGCGACAAAATAGTAAACGTTTCAGAAGGTATGAATCTAATTAGAGTAATAACTGATTTTTTATATTTATTTCTTCCTCTATCTTCAGCTTTTATTGCCGGTATTTTATATTTAACTCCTATTCCAAATATTAGCCTTAAAGCTCAGAAGTGTATAGCTTTTCTATTTTATGCTACTTTATTAAATTTTTTAGCAAATTCCGCATTTGTTGTAACATTTAGATTTATAGAGCTACAGCCATCAAGTCCATTAGTATATACCGATGGTGGGTGGATCGACTATTTATACCTTTCATCAATGACCTGCTGGTGCATAGCGACAACTATATATCCTACATCGCTTTCCGATTTAACTTATTCCTTTGGAAATTACATGAGCATAAATATTAATGCAACTGATGTATTTAAAGCAGCCAATATAGCAGAAGAAATATTCCATACTAATACCAATACAGGTTATATGCAAATAAATAGTGACACTACGCTTTGGATAATGGAAAATCTTCCTCATGCATGGAAGATAATAAAAAGTGGCGATGATGTAATTGGCAGCGCTATAGTTTTGCCTGTTTCAGATAAGGACATTGAGGATTTCCGATCAAAAAACATCTCAGAAGCTGAATTATTTAGAAGGGTAAAAACATATAACGCTCCTATTTATGAAAATCTTTATTTAGCAGGTGCAACAATATTAGCTGAGCATAGATTCAGAGGATTAGCGTTTCAGTGTTTTGTCATGTTAATTGAAACGGATAATTTGGTGGTTGATAAAAAACCCAACCTAATTTGTTGGCCTATTAGCAACCCCGGACTAAAGCTTTCAATAAAATTAAAGACTTATTTCACTGAAAAAGGTTATAAATTTGAAGTTATTGATCATCAGAGATAAACCCATTATGATTATTAGAAATTTCAAATCATCGGATACTGAGAAATGTGTCACAGCCTATATTGAATCATATAATTGTGCCCCATGGAATTATAATTGGACATATCCATATGCTCATAAGTACTTATTAGATTACATCTTAGCTCCAAGATTTGAAGGTTTTGTTGTAGAATTAGAAGGAAAAATTGTTGCAGTTTTATTTGGACAAGGCAGAACCTGGTTAACATCTGAACAATTTTATATTGATGAGCTTTACGTAATTCCTCAGATGAGAGGACAAGGGATTGGTACCACTCTTCTAGAACATGTCGAACGTCATTGTAAAGAAAATAAATTTTCATTGCTGTATTTAATGACAAGTAGAAATACCGATGGCCCTATTTTCTATTCCAATAAATACTTTTCCCAAAGTGAGAATTGGCTTATTTATTATAAAGACCTATAGATCGCCTCCTACCTAGCAATGGAAGATTCCAACTTATCTGTCTCACTAAAGTCCTTTGTCATGAATATAATCACAAAGAAATAACATACTTGGTACATTGCATTAGCGGTATATTTCATAATTGTCTCATTATCAACATATAACACAGTATTTATATACCCCTGCACAATATTTAAAACAATATGGCGTTTTATATGTATGAATTAACCAAAACTCAATTATGTTATATGCAAAAAAATACTATTTCTACTTTGAATCCCAATACGGGAGCAGCAGAATGTGCGCCCCTTTCTGTGCCAAAGAAAGGTGACAAAAACCTGGCAGAGCCTTCAAAAAGGACCGTTGAGAATATTCTCAATTATTCAAAAGCTTTACATGTTGAGCCTAAAGCCGACGGCGAAGACTTTGTTGAATACATAGCCAATTAACCAGGAAAGGTTTCCTCTGTTCAGGCAAGCTTATTAGTTTTGTCCTTTCACTTCTATGAAAAAAGAGGAACTGTTCCGGCACATTATAACCTACTTTGAGGCTAACCAGCCCAATGCAACAACCGAATTGCATTATGGTAATCCTTTTGAGTTGCTGGTAGCTGTGGTATTATCGGCACAGTGTACAGATAAGCGGGTGAACATGGTTACTCCCGCCTTATTCAAAAAATTTCCCGATGCAAAAACCATGTCGAAGGCAACTGTCGACGAAGTGCTGCAGTATGTTAAAAGCATAAGCTACCCAAACAGCAAAGCCGGTTATTTAGTAAATGGCTCCAAAGTTATTATGGAGAAATTCAAAGGCGAGGTTCCTTCAACAGTTGAAGAGTTAACAACTATACCCGGTGTAGGAAGAAAGACAGCGAACGTAATTGCATCAGTAGTTTACAACCAGCCTAAAATGGCTGTCGATACTCACGTTTTTCGTGTAGCGGCGCGCATAGGTTTAACGACTAATGCCAAAACACCCTTGCAAACCGAAGAACAACTCATAAAATATATTCCAGAAGATAAGATAGCAATGGCGCACCACTGGCTTATATTACATGGCAGGTATGTGTGCCTTGCGCGCAAACCGTTGTGCGACAAATGCGGCATTACACAATGGTGCAAATACTATAACACAAAAGTCAAGACTATTTCTAAATAGTATATTAGGCTGAAGCCCGAGAGCTTCTCATACTACTGACCACGACCTGAAGGTCGTGGCTATTATCTATTGCCTTTTTAATAGCCCCGACTTTTAAGTCGGGGTAAATAATACCCTATTATTTATGGGCTTCAGCCCAATCTTCCGGCTATAAAATAAAAATCGCCGCAATAATTATTACAATAATTATAATCAGGTAGGCCCATAAATCGGCAGGAAAATATCTGTTGTATTTCTTATACGTTTCTTTGAAGAAATTACTCATAACGCAACGCGTCTATAGGGTCGAGCTTTGAGGCCTTAACGGCCGGGTAAACGCCCGATATAACCCCTACAACAAAACATATTGAAACGCCCATAAATATCCATTTCCAGGGAACAATAAAACTTGCGCCAAGAAGTAATGCCAACCCGTCGCCAACCAATATACCCAGTATAATTCCTATTAAACCGCCTAGCTGCGATATAACAATTGCTTCAATTAAAAACTGGTTACGTATAAACGAACGTGTGGCGCCAATTGCTTTCCGTACACCAATTTCCATGGTGCGTTCGGTAACCGATACCAGCATAATATTCATGAGCCCTATGGCTGCTCCCAATAATGTAATAACACCAATAACAACTATACCAATGGCCAGTTTCGACAGCAGTCCGATAAGCGTATTGGCAAGGTCGTCGCTTTTGGCAATACCAAAATTATCATCATCGCCCAGCGGTACTTTACGAATCACCCTGAATGTTCCTATAGCTTCGCTGACGGCGGCATCCATCTGGTTAGGGTTATTTACGCGGACACTTATACGGTAACTTTCGCTTTCCAGGTCGGGGAAGGTTCGGACCACATTTATAGGAACCACACAGGTGCGGTCTCCTCCCAGGCCGAAACTATTGCCTTTTGATTTCAACACACCAATAATTTTAAACTCTCCCCCGTTGCCAATGGTAATATCCTTGCCTATTGGTTCTTCGTGCTTTTTAAATAAATCTGAAACAACATCCTGCCCTATTATTATTACTTTTCTGCCACTAGTAATTTCTTCCTTTGAAAAATTCCTTCCCTTCTCCAGCTGGTAGCCTTCGGTAATCATGTAGTTTTCATCGGAGCCATCAATCTCAACATTAGGATTCGTTTTCTGGGTGCTGTATTTAAGTGTAGCCACACTGGAAGCAACCATTGAAATTGAAGCGGCGGCCGGGAAATTATATTCTTTCACAAAAGAAGTGGCGTCGTCGTAACTTATATCGCGGTAAACTTTGGGCCTTTTGCCGCCATGGCCTATACGAATATTTACATCGTGGTTTCGTATAGTAAAAGTATTGGCGCCCATCATGGTGAAGTTACCGTTTATGGCCTCCTTCATGGCATCGAGGGCAGTAAGTATGCCGACAAGCGCAAGTATTCCAATAGCTATTATGAGCATGGTAAGAATGGTGCGTAGCAACTGCGCCCTTATGGAGCCAAGCGCCATGCGTATATTCTCTCTTACCTGGGTTGCTTTCATGAAAGCAAATATAGGGCTTTTGTTTCGTTATATATGCCCTGCTCATGGTTCGAACGGTTCTTGCACAATTCATTACATAATTTGCCCTGCTTTTTACACTTGGCCTTATAGCCATTACAAACAGAGCAATTTCCCTTTCCATCGGCTATATGTTTGCTTCATAATTCAATTATTTATGAAACTTAAATCCCATATCATGAAAAAACACTTTATACTCACACTATCGCTTTGCTTAAGCGCAGCTCTACTAACAATATCTGTGGAAGGCATCTCCCGGGCATTGGAAACTAAAAGTCCAATTAATACTATAGCTATGAGATTCCCGGTTTCTGATAGTTATTCAACTACTGCCAAAATAAATAAAGAAGAAGAGTCAGTAATAAAAGGTATTAAACAGACAACCTGCAATGTAATACGGATAATTGCCGGACAATTTAAGAAAGATGTCACTATTACTTTCAAGAATTAAATCACACAAGAGACGAGCTTTCCATACGGATGGCAATGCAAAATTTTTATCTCCAAATTCTATTTGTAAAACCTTAAATACTTTAATACTATGAAAACCTCTAACAAAACAATTAAATTACAGTGCTTAACAATAGCACTTACATTAGGACTGGCCGTTAACACAGTATGCGCACAGAAAAAACTTGCAGCCGATACACTGAAATTTCATAACAAAATTGCAAAATATATACTTCCGTGCAGCACTATGTTTGTATCAGGGCTGCTCGACGGAACTATTGAAACCATTAGCTATCACTATAGCGATGGTTTTAAACGTGTGTTCCCCAATGCAAATGACGAATACTGGAACCCGGCAGTGAGCTGGACAAATAAATACAAAGACAACAACCCTACCATGGGTCCGAAATTTACCGGCAGTACTACCCTATTTGCTGCTACAACCGATGCGTACCATGGATTAAGAACACTTCGCAACTTTACCGATGTCTTTACTGTTTCGTTCTATATTAATAGGTCATGCCATAAAAATAACAGGCCAACCTTCGGAAAAATTATTATGGATGCCTTAATTTTTGCAGCCATTCGCGATATAGGGTTTTCAGCAACCTATTCCCTGCTATTCAGGGAAGATAATCACAAGTAAAAAGGAGCTCATTATTCAAGTGGACTTAAAGTATCTATACCTCTGGCAGGTAATGAGAAATAAAATGTTGCCCCTTTACCTTGCTCAGCTTCAGCCCAAACCTTACCACCATGCCTTGTTACAATTCGCATTACCAGGGCCAGGCCTATGCCGGTTCCTTCATAGTCAGATTTACTGTGTAACCTCTGGAACGCCCCAAAAAGCCTGTGATAGTCTTTCATATCAAAACCGGCTCCGTTATCTTTCACGTAATATACCTTATACCCATATTTCAGATATGACCCTAATTCTATCCGAGGGTTGTCTTTTTTCCCTGAGTACTTTATGGCGTTCGATATCAGGTTTACAAATACCTGAAGCATGAGGTTCTTATCAACTGCATGTGGCAGCAACGGATTAATAATTACTTCAGCCCGGCTGTTATTATTTAAGGCAATGATATTTTCCAGTGCTGAATTTGCAATCTTATTCATATCAGCATCTGCAATGTTCATTTCCTGTTTCCCTACCTGGGAGAATGAGAGCAAATCGTCAATAAGCTCAGCCATCTTGTTCGAACTCGCCGTAACATTGTTCAGCATTTGTTTCGCTTCGTTGTCTAAACCCTGGCTATGGTATTCTAGTAAAATCTGGCTATAGCCATGAACAATGGCAAGCGGAGCACGCAAATCGTGGGCTACTGAATAGTTGAATGCCTCCAATTCGTTGTTGGCTTCATTTAACTCAGCAGTGCGCTGAACAACTTTCCTTTCAAGGGATTCATTGAGCGAAGTTATTTCAAGTTCAGCCTTCTTGTTTTCAGTAATATCCAGTATTGTGCCGATAGTTGCTTTCTTTCCGTTATAAGTAGTTACACTTCCAAGCACTTCAATCCATATAATAGTTCCATCCTTTTTCCTGGCCTTTGCCGTATAATAGAACGATTTGATAGAATCTTCCTGCCGTTGTCTCAGGTTCTCATTCACTTGTTCCCTGTCATCTTCATGAATAAAATCAAGTGGGTTCATAGTTAAAAGTTTCTCCTCTGTATATCCACTCATTTCTACGAGGCGAGGGTTTACATATACAAACTTTTCATAATCATAAATGTAAACACCCGTAAGGCTTTTTTCAACCAGGTCTTTAAATTTTTGTTCAGCTTCTTTAATACTTGTCAGATCAATTGAAATAGTTGAGACACCCATAGTCTTGCTATCGATATTTACAGGGTTAAAAGCAGTTCTGTAATAGAAGCGCCTTCCGTCCCTTAAATAATCGACATCTATTTCTATTTTTCCTTTGTTACCCGATTGCAATACGTTATCTATCAACTTAAGCCTTTCAGCCTGAACTTCAGGAGGGAATCGTTCGTAAACAACCTGGCCCACCTTTGGTTCAGTACCTGTAAGTCTAACATGATCTTTAATGAACTGCTTATTGAAAATAACGTATCTCTTATCTTTATCAAGCAAGCATGCAGCATTTTCAATATTATCAAAAAAGGCTCTGAATTCCGATTCTTTTCTCTTAATCGCCTCCTCTGCTCGCTTTCTTTCAGTTATATCCCTAATAATTGAAATATATCCTGTTCCTTTAAGGACCTGAACATTAGCTTCGGTTTCGACGCTGCTACCATCCTTTCTGAGAAACTTTCGCTCATGAACAGAGCTGGTAGTACTTTTTAATTCCTCTACTTTGGCAATATGTTTTTCGCGGTCTGCGGGTGCCAGAATGTCCATACTTTTCATAGTCAGCAGCTCTCCATTGGAATATCCCAGCAACCGGCATGCATAGTTATTTGCCAGAATAATTTTAAGGGACTCATCAAAAATTATTATTGCATCCCCTGCATTTTCAATAATAGTTTGGAGTTTTTCTTCATTTTCAGACAGATTTTTGTTACTTCTTTGCAAGCTTTCCACCAAGCGGTTCGCATCAAACAAAATAGCAGAGAATAATAAAATACCTAGTACTAAAACAGAACAAATTAGCAGGTAAAAATTTCTAACAGTTGCCTTATACTCCCGGTTACCGGCCTCAATTATTTCTTTACTGATACTAACCTGTAACTTGAGCAATTCGTTTAATTTTTCAACGAGTGCATACGTAATGTTAAATAGTTTTACCGGGTGCAAGTCACTAAAGTTGACGGTGTCAGATTTATCCATTAGCGCTCTTTCGTCCGCAACAGCCGAATCGGCCTGGTGCATCATTATTTCAGCTTGTGCCGCTAACTTTGTTTCTTCGGAGGTTAAATACGTCAGTTTATATGCATGCCAGTTAGTTTCAATTTCTGTATTGGCGGCATCTATTCTTTTTTCAGCTTCATGATATGTGATAGTGCCATCCTTAAGTTCCTGTAGGGCAAACACTATATTTTTTGCATACGCATGACGTACATTCACTAATTGTTCCATGCATACAATCCTGTTTTCATAAAGGTCTTTGGTGCTTTTATTCATTTTGTTCATCTGGTACAAGCCATACCCGGCAATAGCAATAATTGCTGAACATAAAATGAATACCAAAAAATACAGTTTGGTAGAAACTTTAAACCTGTCAAGAAATTTCTGCAACATAGCGAGGCTGCATGAACGCTTTAAATGGGCGGTTTACTTGTAAAACAATTTTTCCTTAAATGCTTTGCTGAATGCCGCCCCCAGGTTAACATATTTAGGCATTTCAACGCCTGTAATCTTTTTCAGGGTAACCATATCATGTTCTACACCATTAACTACCTCTATTGAGACTGCGGCACTCCTGTTAACCTGCAATAAATTAGGGCACATATCCACCAGGCTTTCCAGCGTTTTATCCATAATGGTGTATTTTTCGCCATTACGCAGATAGGTTACTTTATGCCTGGGGTCAACCTCATCGGTAGTTATAAGCATTATATCCGGTAAAAATACTTTCACCTTGCTCTTTGCTTCAGCCATATTAAACAAGGCATATTCCTTTTTATCAATCAAAAGTTTATGCGCTTTTGCCAGAGCCAATTCAAGCCTGTCTTTCATTATAGGTTTGGTTACAACATCAATGGGCGATAGGCCAAGCACTTCATATAGTTTTTCTTTGGCGCCGGTAATAAACATAAACGCCTTGTTTTTAAGCATCTGCGCCACCAAAGTTCCTTCTATTTCAGGCATCTGCACATCAAGCAGGGCCATATCGAAATCAAGTGAAGGAGCTTCTTTAATGAATTCAGCCGGAGAGTTAAATGTTTTTACTACTTCAGCGTATTCCGAATGTTTACATAGGGTTTGAAGTATGTTCACAATATGCGGGTCGTCGTCGAGTATAACGACTTTAAGCTTGTATGCCATGGAGCAGGGATTATGGTTCTGATATCAAATGTAGCAAAAAACGGATAGATATCAGATACTTAGTACTGTTTTATTACTTAACAAGGTTCATTACGCTTTTTCCCCCGGTTTTTACGATTTCGACCTCCAACATTACATTCTCACTTTTTCCCGCTTTGACCAGTTATAGGTTTGCACCATAAATCAATGGCAATGCAATTCTTTAAAACTATACTACTAAAAAATCCTACAGTAGCTATACTCGGAGCCTGCCTTTGCACTCTAGTTTTAATTACTTCCACTACTAACAGTTTGGCCACGTTAAAAGACATGAACCAAATGAAAAATGAGATACTTGCATTTTCAGATACTTATAACACTATAAGTCACCAGGCAGCTCCAACAACCACTACTGTCGATAATATTAGCCGGGCCATAAACAATGTGAAACAAAAACTTAAGAGTGGCCTATTAGCAGAGGATAGACACCTATCATGGAAATGCAGGTCCGCCTATTATTTAAATGAACTTACCCGTAATATGCTTTACCCTTATTAAAAATGAAGGTTATCCACCCGCCCCGATTTCTCAAAATCGCTGCTCTTCTCCTCCTGTAGAGGGAGAAGGGCGGGCGAGGTGGAAACAAACGATACGCAGAACCCCGTGGAAAAAGTATTCAAATTTTAATTCAATTTTATGTTTACAATCAGTGAAATTACAGCGGCCGACCTAAAAGTTAAAACCTACAATAAATACCCGGAATATGTCCAGGAGCTTATTAAGGTGGGTATATTGGGTTACGAGGCCCATATAGAGGATGGTAATACTATTTATTATGGTCATGGCGGTTATAAAATTCAGTCTGGACCCAAATATCACCTCATTAATGTAGCGGGTGCCGTCAATTTAAAAAAATTCAACTCTTCGCTAAGGGCCTATAAACTTGGCAAAACCGATTTCCTTAATTTCTGCAAAGGCTGTGCAGAGGCAGGCATTCACAAATGGCTTGTTGATACAAACATTATGACCTTTGTTTATTACGATAAGGAAGGCAATGAAGTACACATAGAAGATATTCCTATAATGTAAAAGCAGGGGGCCTTATTTCGCCTCCTTCCGCAGGGAGCTTCCGCACGATTCGCGGATAACGAGCGAGGTGTTCAGTATCTTTTCCTGAACGGCAAATTTCTTTCCGTCAATCTGTTTCATCAGCAATTTAACCGATTCTTCACCGATTTGGTCAAGCGGCTGGGCCACAACCGAAAGCGGAGGGTGAGAGAATTTAAACGCATCCATATCGTCGAAACAAACTACAGCTACATCTTCCGGTATGCGTAATTTTCTTTTGTGAATAGCCTGCAGGCAGTTAACAGCCACATAGTTGTTAATGGCAAACAGCGCATCCATGCCCAATGGCGGGCTAAGCAATTTCTTTACAACTTCATCGGTGGTATTGCCTATATCTTCATATAAAACCGATTGTATCCAATCGTTTGTGAACTTAATTCCATTCTTCTTCAACGCGTCTTTATATCCTTCCACACGGTCCTTTAATGTACTAAGGTGCATAGGCGACACATTTACCATGCCTATTTTGCGGTAGCCCATCTTAATCATGTGTTCCACCATTTCAAAAGCGCCCTTGTAATTATCCACACCCACATAGCTGCATGAAAAATCATCGAGTTTACGGTCAATGAGCACCAACGGGTATTGCTGCTTCTTTAATTGGTTGAACTGCTCAGGGTTACTTTGCGTAGTAGCCACAATAATACCTTCCACTCGCTGGCGGTCGCGCAAAAGCTCAATAAGTTTTACTTCTTTCTCTTCCACCTCGTCGGAACTGCACACAAGCAGGTGGTAACCAAGGGCAGTTACCTCATGTTCTACTTTCCGTGAAATTTTCGCGTAAAAAGGGTTCGATATGTCAGCCACTACCAAACCTATAATATTCGACTTACCTGTACGTAAGCCTCTGGCCATCTGGTTGGGGTGGTAATTAAGCTCTTCAGCTTTTTTACGGACTTTTTTCTGGGTCTCTTCACTTATCCCCCATTCGTCCGCTTTATTATTAAGCACTAGTGAAACCAGGGTTTTGGAGACATTCAATGCTTCCGCAATGTCTTTTAATGATGCACGTTTCATTTCTTTACATAAACTTAATGTCTGTAGCGGTAAGACCTAAATCGTTAAAAAGAGGTACGTTCGCTCTATTCTGTATGCCAAAAATATATAAATTTGTCTCATTCAACAAGAAATAATATAAAACTTGATAAAATTTCAATTACATACTAACAACCTAAACCGATTTAGCTAATAATTAACCCCGATGAAAAAAATTAATCTAATCTTAACCCTCATCTCATTTTTAAGTTTCAACCAGCTTTTTTCGCAAAGCCCCGATACAATTCATGTAATAGCTCAAAATAAAACCCATATGGGCTCTTATGGCTCATATACCACCACAGCGGCATTTCCACCCGATACCAATTCGTACCGCAAGGTATTGCTCAATTTTACGTTGGGCTGTCCCAGCGGTGGCTGCAGCCAGTGGGATTATACCGTGGACATATACCTGAACCACGATACACACATTAAAGATTCAAACCTGGTGAAAACGCCATCGTTTACTGTAAACGGAACTACAAAAGATACAGTGTACATTAATAAGGATACAACCTATACTACATACTATGATACCACAACACATAAAACCGATTCAACCGCAAATGCTGTATTAGTAATAGTGCAATACAAAGACAGCCTTACACCTACTACACCCAGTGATACCATTAAATGGTGGAATGCGAATTACTACAACTATTATTACGACAGCACCGGCCACAAAACCGATTCAATATTGGTTACTACGGATAGTACCATGTACGTAAAGTTCTACTACTACTACCATGTTTACGATTCTATTGAAAGTTATGAAATAGCGCGTATGATTACGCCTTATGCCGGCTATTATGCAAAGACATGGACATATCCTTATGTATTTGATGTTACCGATTTCGATTGCATGATGCACGACTCAGTACAGATTGAAGCATTTTATAGCGGGTACACCGATGGGTTTACCGCTACCTGCGATTTTGAAATGATTACCGGTACTCCTCCGCACAAAGCATATATGGTGCACCCTATGTGGACAGGCTCGTTTCCGTATGGAAATCCCAGCAACCCTATTTCAAATTATTTAGTGCCGCGGCCCATTAAAATAGATAGCAACGCATCGGCCGTGCGGCTAAGGGTTTTACAAACCGGCCATGGCGAAGATGTAAATAACTGTACGGAATTTTGTGCCAATTATAATCATATACTGGTAAACAGTAAACAACAATATTCAAGCTATGTGTGGAAAGACGATTGCGGACTGAACCCGCTTTATCACCAGGCAGGCACATGGCTATACAACCGCGCTAACTGGTGCCCGGGTGAACAAATAACTCCTTACCTCTACGACCTTTCAGCTTATGTAACACCGGGAAAAACCGATACTATTTTAATGAGCATGGACCCTTATGCACCCAGCTCATATGGCGGAAGCATATATACTATTGGCGCTACACTTATTTACTATGGCCCTATAAATTACAGCCTCGATGCCTCGCTCGATGACATAATAATGCCAACAAGCAACCCACTTTATAGCCGCATGAATCCTATATGCGACAGCCCCATGGTAGTAATACGAAATACAGGCTCGACACCCTTAACAAGCGTGGATATAACTTACGGACAAGTGGGCGGAGCAAGCAATGTGTTCCACTGGACAGGCACCCTTTTATTTGATGATACCGCTGTTGTAAGGTTACCGCAGGTAGCGCTTACAGCAACCACAAATTATGTTTTTCAGGCGAAAGTGAGCAACCCTAACGGGGGTACCGATATGAACCCCGATAACGATATGCTGCAAACGCCATATACCATCGTTCCCACACTGCCTGCTGATTTTATTATACGGCTTATAACAAACAATGTAGGAAGCGACTATTCATACTTACTTACCGATGAGTTGGGTAATACCATTGTTCAGAGATCAGGGCTTGCAAACACTACTACATACCGCGACACTGTTCACCTGGCTGCAGGCTGCTATAATTTTGAATTGTACGATTCAGGCGAGGAAGGACTTTCATTCTGGGCCAATACCGGCCAGGGCAATGGTTCTTTAACATTCACAAAAATTAAACCTCCGTCTGTTCTTGTTGCTTTCCAGGCCGACTTTGGCACTTCTATTATTTATAACTTCACGGTTAGCAGCGGAACGGGATTCCAGGAATTGAACAATGGTGGTTTAGATTTCGACCTCTACCCTAACCCTGCTACCGATAAGTTCACACTTTCTGCTTTAAGTGCCTCGAAGAAAGAAAAAGATGTACGTATTTATTCAGCCGTGGGCGAGTTAGTGTACGAATGCCATGTTCCCGCAACCGTTGACCAATACACTATAAATACATCTTCACTTGTAAGCGGCTTTTACTTCGTAGAAATTTCAAATACCGATGGTACTGTGGTGAAGAAGCTGACGGTGGTGAGATAAGGGCAGCAATGCCCTCTTCTAAAATCTGCAATCGTTAATCAGTATTCTTAAATCAAATTTTTTGAATTTCGATTAACGATTAGCGAACAGCGATTTCAGAAGTAATCCCCCCCGCTGGAGGGGGATGGGGGAGGAATTTTTACTATCTTTATACTATAAACCCACATCGGTGAAAAAATACTTTTACATTTTACTTTCTTTTCTCTGCTCATTAAATGCATTCGGGCAAACTAATGTTTATCATCCTTTCCCAAAGTACTATGCTGCCTGGAGTGAAGAAGAATGGGGTGCCAGTAAGTACCCTTATTTCTTTAATTACTATTTATCGGGCGATACTATTGTAAATGGCCATACCTATACCAAGGTGCGTAAGGCAGACTCGGCCAAAGACGTTTACTGTGCATCTATCAGGAATGATAGCAACAAACATGTTTACGTTTGCTGTGGCCTTGGTATTGGCCCTCATGATAGTTTATTATATGACTTCTCACCAACCGTAGTTGGTAGTTATACGGCTCCTTCTTACGTGTGTCCTAATGGGGGTGCCCAGGTATACAAAATAGACTCTACACTTGTAGGAACAACGTATCGAAGAGCACTGGAAGTCTATTATCTGGGTAATTCCGGAACACTCATTGAAGGCATTGGCGGAACAAACGGGTTGCTTGAACAAGTTAGTACTGCTTTAAGTGCGGGCTTTATACTAAACTGTTTTTCACAAAATGGTACAACCCTTTATCCTGAGCCTAGTGATACCAGTTGCACTTTTTTCAAAATAGATACTACTGAAGGTATTGCAGTTATTTCAAATCCAGAATTTCAGATTCAAATTTTCCCTAACCCTGCCACCGATAAATTCACACTTTCTGCATTAAGTGCATCAAAAAAAGAAAAAGATGTGCGTATTTATTCAGCCGTGGGCGAGTTAGTATACGAATGCCATGTTCCCGCTACGGTTGACCAATACACCATAAATACACCTTCGCTGGTAAGCGGATTTTATTTCGTAGAGATTTCAAATGCCGATGGAACGGTGGTGAAGAAATTAACAGTGGTGAGGTAATTCAGGTGCATTTATACTGACAATGCGATTTTGCCATCTGTCTGATAATCAAAACAAATACATGGTTTACATTTTTCCACCCCTGTAAACACGTAATATATTGGTTATCAATACATAATAAATTTACAAAAGGCTAAAAGTGTTAACCATGTTAACCCTGTTTTCAGCATCGTTATTTATTATGTCTTCTGTAATTTAAATCACTCCCAAAGTCCCGCTATTTTCGTATATTTGTAGGCTTAATCAAATATGACCGAAATTATGATAACCGTATCGGAAAGTGCAAAAGAGAAACTGGCTGTCCTCATGAAGGAAGCAAACGCTCCTGCCGATAGTTTTGTACGCGTTGGCGTAGAAAGCGGCGGATGCTCTGGCCTTTCATATAAAATGTTGTTCGATAGCCACCTTAACCCTGAAGACAAAATGTTTGAAGATAAAGGTGTTAAGCTGGTAGTTGACCGCAAAAGCTTTTTATACCTGGTAGGCACCGAACTCGACTATAGTGGTGGCCTGAATGGTAAAGGCTTCGCATTTAATAACCCCAATGCCAGCCGTACCTGCAGTTGTGGCGACAGCTTCGCTGTGTAGTTTGTAAAGTTTCTAAAGTAAAAAGTTCCTAAAGTTTTCATGGAATTCACTTTACAAACTTTACGAACTTTATAAACTTTATAACTATGAGTAGTTCAGATAAAATATTAGAGGAAATCACCTCGAGCGAGTATAAATATGGCTTCACCAGCAATATTGACTCCGACACTCTGCCTCCAGGTTTGAATGAAGATACTATACGCTTCATCTCTGCTAAAAAGGAAGAGCCTGAGTTTATGCTGGAATGGAGGCTCAAGGCTTTCCGCCAATGGCAGGCTATGAAGGAACCGCACTGGGCGCATCTTCACTATCCTGTTATAAATTACCAGAATATAAGTTATTATTCAGCGCCTAAGCAACAGAAGGTATTGAATAGCCTCGATGAAGTTGATCCTGAATTGCTGCGCACTTTTGAAAAGCTGGGCATATCGCTGCAGGAGCAAATGCGCCTTAGCGGTGTAGCAGTTGATGCAGTAATTGATAGCGTATCGGTAAAAACTACATTTAAAGAAAAGCTCTCTGAGCTTGGAATTATATTCTGTTCCTTCAGCGAAGCAGTGAAAGAGCACCCCGAACTTATAAAGAAATATATGGGCTCGGTAGTACCTATTGCCGACAATTATTTCTCCGCGCTTAACACAGCAGTATTCAGCGATGGTTCTTTCTGCTACATACCTAAAGGTGTGCGCTGCCCAATGGAACTATCTACATACTTCCGTATAAACTCTGCCGGTACAGGCCAATTTGAACGTACACTTATCATAGCCGACGAAGGCTCTTATGTTTCATACCTGGAAGGTTGCACCGCGCCTATGCGCGACGAAAACCAACTGCATGCTGCAGTGGTGGAAATTGTTGCACACAAAGATGCAGAGGTAAAATATTCTACCGTGCAGAACTGGTACCCCGGCGATAAGGAAGGCAAAGGTGGTATTTACAATTTCGTTACCAAGCGCGGTATTTGCCTTGGCAACAATTCAAAAATATCGTGGACACAGGTAGAGACCGGCTCAGCTATTACATGGAAATATCCTTCGGTGATATTGAAGGGCGATAACTCGGTGGGAGAATTTTATTCTATTGCTGTTACCAACCACATGCAGCAAGCTGATACCGGCACCAAAATGACGCACATTGGTAAGAATACCAAAAGCACCATTGTATCGAAAGGTATTGCTGCCGGCAAAAGCAACAACAGCTACCGCGGATTAGTGCGTGTGAACAGGGGAGCTACTAAAGCACGTAATTTTTCGCAATGCGATTCACTGCTGATGGGTAACCGTTGCGGTGCGCACACATTCCCTTACATTGAAATTAACGACAAGACTGCTATTGTGGAGCATGAAGCAACCACATCGAAGATTGGCGAGGACCAGATATTTTATTGCAACCAACGTGGTATTGATACTGAAAAAGCAATCGGCTTAATAGTAAATGGTTATTGCCGCGAGGTGCTTAATAAACTGCCCATGGAATTTGCCGTTGAAGCACAGAAATTGCTTGCGGTAAGTTTAGAAGGAAGCGTGGGTTAATTAATAATTAGGAATTAGAAATCAGTAATCAAATACAGAAACTTGGCGACTTTGCGCCTTAGCGAGAAACAAAAAAGAAAATGCTTGAGATTAAAAACTTAAAAGTATCGGTTGAAGGGAAAGAAATCCTGAAGGGGTTGAACCTGAAAGTGAATAAGGGAGAAGTACATGCCATTATGGGCCCTAACGGTGCCGGTAAAAGTACATTGGCTTCTGTTATAGCCGGTAAAGAAGATTATGAAGTTACAGGCGGCTCTATTCTTTTCAACGGAAAAGATATTTTAGAATTATCGCCCGATGAGCGTGCTAAGGAAGGTATATTCCTTGCGTTCCAATACCCGATTGAGATACCCGGAGTAAGCACCATTAACTTTTTAAAGACTGCAGTTAGCGAAATACGCGCATACAGGGGCGAAACTCCTATGGAAGCAAAAGATTTCCTGGCGATGCTGAAAGAAAAACAAAAGCTGGTGCAGATAGATACCAACCTTACGGGCCGTTCAGTGAATGAAGGCTTCTCGGGTGGAGAGAAAAAACGCAACGAAATTTTCCAGATGGCTATGCTGAACCCTCACCTGGCCGTGTTGGATGAAACTGACTCAGGCCTTGATATTGACGCATTGCGCATTGTAGCCGAAGGTGTTAACCGCCTGCGCACAAAAGAAAATGCATTTATGGTTATTACCCACTACCAGCGTTTGCTGGAATATATTGTACCTGACTTTGTGCATGTGCTGTTCGATGGCCGTATTGTAAAATCGGGCAAAAAAGAATTAGCGCTTGAGTTGGAAGAAAAAGGCTACGACTGGATTAAAAAAGAATTTTCTGAAATACCTGCATAATGAGCGTTGTGGCCGAGAAGAAGAAAGAAGTAGCTGCTAAATGGCTCGAGGAATTTGAACTGACAACCGCCAACAGGTTGGGCGCAGCCAATGCCGAGGTTAAAACAAAACAGGAAAAAGCAATAAAAGAGTTTTCTGAAATTGGTGTGCCCGATAAAAAACTGGAAGATTTTAAATACACCAACGTACGCCTTTACCTGAACGATGAGTTTACAGTTAAGGGTGCATCGACACGATTACGCCAGAGCGATGTACGCGATTTTTTCTTCGAGGGCCATGTATCTATTGTTATGGTAAACGGCAGGTTTGTAAAAGAGCTTTCTTCTATGAAAACTCTTCCGAAAGAGGTGACGGTTAAAAACCTGTTTACAGCCTTGAAGGAAAACAAACAAACTACAGCAGCAGACATTAATAGTAGGGAGGACAAACACAACCCGCTTGTTATGCTGAACACTGCTATGTCGTACGACGGGTTGTTTATAGAAGTTCCGGCAGGATACATTTGCAAAGAACCTATACATATAGTGAACGTAAGCAGTGGTAATGTGAAAGCATTATACAACCCGCGTAATGTTATTAAAGTTGGCGAAGGTGCAAGCCTTACCGTAATTGAATCTTACCAATCAGTTGATCTTCTTGAAAAAATATTCACCAACGCGGTTACTGAAATAACAGTTGGAAAAGATGCCACGCTGAATAACTACATTTTACAGAATGAAGATGCCATTGCCAACCAGAGCAATGTGCACCAGGTAACAGTGGGCAATTCCGGAAAGTTTAACAGCGTAACTATAACCGTTAATGGTAGCATGGTGCGCAACGATTTGAATATTGCCATTAACGGAGAGAATTGCGAAATACACATGCATGGGCTATTCGTTGTAAAAGACGGGCACCATATTGACAACCATACACTGGTTGAACATAACATGCCAAACTGTTTCAGCAACGAATTATATAAAGGCATTATGGGCGACGGTGGCACAGGAGTGTTCAACGGTAAAATTTATGTGCACCAAGATGCACAGAAGACCAACGCCTACCAATCGAACAAAAATATTTTGCTGGGCGACAAGGCCACAATAAATACCAAGCCACAACTTGAAATTTATGCCGACGATGTGAAATGTTCGCATGGCACCACTACCGGCATGATAGATGAGGATGCCCTGTTCTACCTGCAAACGAGGGGATTGAACGAGACCCTGGCCAGGAAGGTATTATTGAACGCCTTTACCGGCGAAATAAGCGATACTATACACGACGATAGTTTCCGCAAGCATATCGAGGAGATAATTCAGGGCCATATTGCGTAACTTTGCATTATGGACACAATGGTAAAATCAGCAACACTTGGTAAGGAACTCGATGTAGAAAGCATCCGTAAAGAGTTTCCTATACTTTCTGTGAAGGTGCATCGTAAGCCTTTGGTTTACTTCGACAATGCGGCATCGTCGCAAAAACCGCTTTTTGTAATTAAGGCTATTGAGAAATATTACGAAACGGTAAACAGTAATGTACACCGCGGGGTGCATCATTTAAGCAGCCTTGCCACCGACCAGTTCGAGGCATCGCGTAAAACCATTGCCGCTCATTTAAATGCAAACGTTGATGAGGTTATATATACGCGCGGAACAACAGAGGCCATTAATCTTGTAGCATTTTCATTCGGGGAAGTATTTGTAAAAGAAGGAGATGAAATTATCATCTCGCAAATGGAGCATCACTCCAACATAGTGCCTTGGCAAATGCTTTGCCAGCGTAAAAAAGCCTTATTGAAAGTTATTCCTATAACCGACAAGGGCGAGTTGAAAATGGATGAGTACAAAAAGTTGCTCTCCGCTAAAACCAAACTGGTGGCTGTTTGTCATGTATCTAATTCATTGGGCACTATAAACCCTGTTGAAGAAATTATTGAATTAGCTCAGGCAAAAAATATACCTGTATTGTTAGACGGTGCACAAGCTATGCCTCACATGAAGGTTGATGTAAAAAAACTGGACGCTGACTTTTATTGCTTCTCAGGCCACAAAGTTTACGGCCCGACAGGCATTGGTATTTTATATGGCAAAGAAAAATGGCTGAAGCAAATGGTTCCATACCAAGGCGGGGGCGAAATGATAAAAGAAGTAAAACTGGAAGCAAGCACTTACCAGGAACCACCCTTGCGATTTGAAGCCGGCACACCCAACATTGAAGGCTCTATTGTATTGGGCACTGCCATAGATTATCTGAACCATATTGGATTGGATAACATAGCAAGGCACGAACACAAGTTACTGGAATACGCCACTGAAAAATTAAGCGCTATTGAAGGGTTGCATATCGTTGGACAGGCAAAGAACAAAACAAGTATAGTGGCTTTTAATATTGATGGACTGCACCCGTATGATATAGGTGTAATACTCGACCAATTAGGAATAGCCGTGCGTACCGGACATCATTGCACACAACCTATAATGGACCTGTTTGGCATACCGGGAACGGTGCGCGCTTCGTTTTCGTTTTATAATACAATTGAAGAAGTGGATGCACTTGTTGCCGGAGTTAAGAAGGCCATATCAATATTAAAAAAATAACATTCACCACAGATTACACAGATAAGCACAGATTAAATAGTGATGAGCATTGAAGAAAGAGAAAAGGAATTGGTGGAAGAGTTTGCACTCTTCGACGACTGGATGGGAAAGTATGAGTACATCATAGACCTGGGAAAAGATGTGCCAATGATAGATGAGAAATATAAGGACGAGAACCATTTGATAAAAGGATGCCAGAGTAAAGTATGGCTGCATTCGGAGATGAAAGACGGACACATATATTATACGGCAGATAGCGATGCGATGATTACTAAAGGACTTGTAGCTATGGTAGTCAGCGTATTAAGTGGCCATACACCTGAAGAGATTTTGAATGCAAAACTTGGATTTATTGATCAGATTGGATTACAGGAGCATTTATCTCCAACAAGAGCAAACGGATTACTTTCGATGGTGAAACAAATTAAACTCGATGCAACAGCTCACGCTCTTGCAAAAAAATAAAATATGCCTGCAGTAGTTCATAGCGCCAATACAGATTTAAGCACCAAGGTAATTGACATGCTTAAGACCTGCTTTGACCCTGAAATACCTGTAGATATTTGGGAGCTTGGCCTTATTTACGAAATACACGTTAACGAAGCCAATGAAGTGCGCCTGGTAATGACCCTCACCTCTCCATCGTGCCCTGTGGCTGAAACCTTACCGCCTGAAGTGGAACAAAAGATAAAAGATATTGAAGGTGTTGCATCCTGCAAGGTAGAACTAACCTTTGACCCGCCCTGGGACAAAGAGATGATGAGCGAAGTAGCGCAGCTTGAGTTAGGATTCATGTAAAAAGCCCTGAAAATTTTTGCCTTTATTCAACGGCCAACCATAACCTTCTGTTTTTTACCTAATTTTCTTTTGTGGCAGTCTCTTTTTATTTAAATTCGGCACTATATATCAGGTTATTAACCTGAATAAGTTGGCAATTTAATCCTACCCCATGGATGAACAAGCGTCTGTAGCTACACACTTTTTAAGTATTGACCGGGATACCGTAAAGCTCCTCCGGATTCCATTCTCGTACTTTCTTATGCCCGTTTTTTTCTTCGCCCTTAGCCAGGCCAGTGAAATAAACTGGCCTCATGCAGTTATTTGTTTTGTGGTTTTGCATTTGTTCACCTATCCGGCAAGTAACGGGTACAATAGTTATATGGACCAGGATGAAACCAGCATTGGTGGCCTTGAGCATCCACCTAAGCCTACCAAAAAATTATTTTACACTTCTTTACTGCTCGATATAGTTGCGTTGGCATTAGCGCTGACAGTTAATCTCCACTTTTTTGCCGGCGTTCTTGTTTATACATTGGCTTCAAGGGCATATAGCTATAAAGGCATACGCCTTAAAAAATACGCTATACCCGGATTTCTTACCGTTGTCATCTTCCAGGGTGCGATTACTTATTGGATGATCTATTCCGGTGTAAGTAAATCGCCTTTGCTATTAAATACACAATCGTTAATTGTATTAACTGCATGTTCGTTTCTTATAGGCGGAGTTTATCCTTTAACGCAGGTTTACCAACATGAGGCCGACTGGGCAAATGGTGATATAAGCATAAGCTGCAAATTAGGTGTGAAGGGCACATTTATTTTCTCAGCCATAATGTTCGGTTTCTCCAATTGCTGTTTTTATCTCTATTTTAATTCCCTGCACTTGCTCAACTATTTTATCATATTCCAGGTTTTCCTGCTGCCGGTAATTATCTATTTTGTTTCATGGTTTCTGAAAGTGATACGTGATAAAGAACAGGCATCATTTAAAAATACTATGCGCATGAACCTAATTGCATCTACCTGCATGAACCTGTGTTTTATAACCATGCTGCTTTTAAACCTGTTGAAATGAGTGTGATAGTAAACATAGCTACAGCGGTGCCGGAAAACAAATTCAGCCAGGCGACCTTGGCCGAGTTCATGGGTGAGGCATTGCAGTTTGATGAAACGGAGAAAAAAAGACTGCGCCTGCTTTATGCTAAAAGCGGTATTGAAACCCGTTACTCGGTAATACCCGATTATGGCTGCAGAATTGAAGAAAGAACCTTTTTCCCCAAAACAACAAACCTAGTTCCTTTCCCTAACCTGGAACAGCGCATGGCCCTGTTTAATAAAACGGCTCCTAAGCTTTGCCTGAAAGTTATAGAAGAGTGCCTGAAAAGAAAAGTTGATAAAAGCCAAATAACACATCTAATTACTGTTTCGTGCACCGGGCTTGCTGCACCTGGCTTAGACATAGAGATTATCCAGGAACTGCGGTTGAGTGAAAGTATAAATCGTACCAGTGTAAACTTTATGGGCTGTTATGCCGCCATACATGCTTTGAAGCAGGCCGATTATATATGCAAGAGCGACCCTGATGCTATAGTGCTTGTAGTATGTGTTGAGTTGTGTTCTATCCATTTCCAGAAAATAAACGACCCCGATAATATTACCGCCAACCTGTTGTTTGCGGACGGTGCCGCAGCAGCGCTTATATTACCCGATGAGCTTGCAAAAAAGAGGAATCTGCATGGTTTCGCTATGCAAAAATTCCATTCGCATATTGAGCTGAACGGGAAGAGCGATATGGCATGGCAGCTATCATCGCATGGGTTTTTAATGACCTTAAGCGCATACATTCCTCAATTATTAGAGAGTGGCATCAAACACCTGTTCGATAAGGCAATTGAGAAACTTGACATAAGCCAACAAGATATAACGCACTGGGCCATTCATCCCGGAGGCAAAAAAATACTGGAAGTAATACAGGAGCAGTTGGGCCTCTCGAAACATGAACTTGAAAGTTCGTATAATGTGTTGAGTAATTATGGCAACATGTCGTCTTCAACGGTACTTTTTGTATTAAAAGATGTAATGGACCGCATGCCCAAAGCTGGTGAAAAAGCTTTCAGCGTGGCATTCGGGCCGGGGCTTACTATGGAATCATTAATATTGGAGTATGTTTAAAACACGGACATACAAAAAGGAAATGCTCGATGAGCCTGATATAGCAAAAGACCTGCTGTACCAAAACCTGAAAGAACTTGACATAATAAATAAGTATTTGGGCGGCCATGCAGTTTCGTTGAAAGGAATAAGGAAAATCATAAACGGAAACAAAGGCCCATTTACTGTTGCCGATATTGGCTGCGGAGGAGGCGACTCACTGAAAGCTATTGCCGAATGGGCATATAACAACAGTACCAACGTTCAGTTAATAGGAATAGATTTAAAGGAAGATTGCATTGAATACGCTAAAGCAGCCTGTAAGGGTTTGCCAAACATTACTTTCCAGTGCGATGATTTCAAAAATACCTTCACAGAACAAAACAAACCCGGTATAGTTCATGCCTCACTTTTCTTTCATCATTTTACTGAAGATGATATTGTAGCATTTCTTAAAGCATGTAGCAGTAACAAAGCCATTACCGTGATAAACGATCTGGAAAGGCACCCTGTTGCTTATTACTCCATAAAGTACCTCACCCGCATCTTCTCCAAATCTCCTTTGGTTAAAAACGATGCGCCCTTGTCGGTGCTACGCGGATTTAAAAAAAGGGAATGGGTAAAAATGGTAGAACAGGCAGGCATTACAAATTACTCCGTTACGAATTGCTGGGCATTCCGGCACCTTATAATAGCATACCCCAATGGGTACTAAAGTATTCGATTGCGCAATTGTCGGAGGTGGCCTTGCAGGGCTTACGCTCTCTATACAACTTGCCAATGCGGGCCATTCGGTGGTGCTGTTCGAAAAAGAGAAGTATCCCTTTCATAAAGTTTGCGGGGAATATATATCTATGGAAAGCTATAACTTCCTCGAGAGGCTTGGGGTGCCATTATCGCAAATGGAACTACCCATGATAAATGAGGTGAGCATATCGTCGCCCAATGGAAATATGTTAACACGGAAACTGGGCCTGGGAGGTTTTGGCATTAGCCGGTATACGCTTGATTCGGTATTAGCAAATATTGCCGCTTCGAAAGGAGTTTTGGTACAGGAAGAAACCAAGGTGATGGATGTCGCTTTTGATGGGAATGTTTTTTCTGTGAATACAGGCAAAGAAACCTATAGCGCCAAGGTTGCTTGCGGGGCATACGGCAAAAAGTCGTCGCTCGACAGGTTACTGGCAAGACCCTCTATGAACCGGCATTCTGAAAAAAAGAAGAATTACCTTGCTGTGAAATACCATGTAAGTATCGGCCCTCCTGATAACTGTATTGAGCTGCATAATTTTAAAAACGGGTATTGTGGTATTTCAAAAGTAGATGGTGATAAATATTGCCTCTGTTATCTCACCGATTCGGAAAACCTGAAAGAGAACAGCAACAGCATAAAACAAATGGAAAAGAATGTGTTAATGCAAAACACTTTCCTTAAAAAGTATTTTTCAGAAGCTATCTTTTTAAATGAGCAGCCCTACACTATTTCGCAACTTACGTTCGATAAAAAATCGTGTGTAGAAAAACATATGCTGATGCCGGGCGATTCGGCCGCAACCATTGCACCCCTTTGCGGAAACGGTATGAGCATGGCTATGCACGCTTCTTTTTTGCTCTCCCCTTTAATACAGAAATATGTGCAGGGAATTATTTCGCGGGAACAACTTGAGCTTGATTATACGCAACAGTGGAATAAACTTTTTGCAACCAGGGTAAAAGCAGGCAAATACCTGCAAGGGCTTTTTGGAAAAGAAACACTGACCAATACTACAATAGGCCTGCTGAAGCACACCCCCATAATTACAGATAAACTAATTAATTTGACACATGGAGAAGTTTTTTAAAAACATAAAACACGCGCTGCTACTGCTTTTGCTGCTAAGTATAACCTGCACAGGCTTTGCACAAACACACTGGACAGTCAGCAAATCGTCGGTTACGTTCAGCATTAAAAATGCGGGGATAGCGGTTACCGGTACATTCGACAGTTTAGTGGCCGATATAAATTTCGATACGGTAAACTATGCCAAAGGCACTATTAACGCCACTGTGGGTGTGAGCACAATAAATACTGATAACAATTTACGGAACAAACACCTGAAGAAGGAAGAGTATTTTGATGCCGATAAATACCCGATGATAACTATGAAATCGCTTATGTTTACCAAGCAAAGCAATGGTAAGTACATTGGTTATTTTAACCTGACAATAAAGAATGTTACTAAAGAAGTGGGCATGCTGTTCACCTACACCCAAACAAATTCATCGGCAACGTTTAACGGAACCCTTACCCTCGACCGACGGGATTATACTGTTGGCGGCAACAGCCTTATTATGGCTGATACGGTTACCATAAATATAGTGGTTGAGGGTACGAAATAGTGAAGTTGGGCGCTTGGAGCTGGGGATTCAGGTAAGGAGTTCATTACTCAACAACCCTTTTCAACAGTAATTGTTAATAACTCATAGTAATTATTTTGGGGTAAATGATATATATATATAACTACCAGCTATATTTGCGTTATCGTTCTTTGAGATGATTTTTGTTCCATAATTAAAACCGGCCTTTAAAAACTATGGCTGATAAATTACGCCCAAGGTATTGCTTTGGGCACAGCGGAAGCTGTTTTTCTCATACCACCTCTGATACTGATACTGTAAAGGATATAGTCAGAATGGAGGATGATTACCTGTGAACTGTCCATGAGATCCACATAACTCCAATTAAGTTCAATTAACATTATAATGCATTTTATAATTTGGGGCTTGGGTTTCTGGAGCAGCTTGCAGTAAGTAAAAATTTACGGTAGATGGTGTGCCACGCCAAACTGACATAGTTGCCGGTTGGAGCAGACAGCAATTACGCTGTCAGTTAAAAAAACAAAACGTTATGGAAAAAACAAAAATCAAGGAGATAATCAAATTGATTAACTCCGCGGTCGAAAAGAACCGTGGCACACTTTCGGAAGATGACGCTCAGGTAATTTCAAAAGCTCTCGAAGTTTTTGAAAAGCTTGAAGACTCTGAAGCAGGTGATGTTAGGAAGAACATGGAACTTATTGCAATTTATTTGCTTAAGTTTTTTTCTAACCCTATAATCACTCAGCAAATTTCAGAATGGCTTGACAAGTGGTTTAACAACTAATTGCAATGAGCTATGAAACAGAGAGAAGTGATTAACCGAACTACCTTTTTACTTACTGATATTATGAACTTAGGAAATACAATAACACGCCTTAGGAAAGAAAAGAAAATTACACAGAAGTATCTGGCGGATAGATGTAATGTCACACAAGCTTATCTTTCCCAAATTGAGAATAACAAAAAAGAACCTAACTTATCTACACTAAAAGATATTTCGGTCGTTTTAGGTATTCCTTTAACTGTAATGTTTTTTCTTTCATTAGAAAAAAGTGATGTGCCCAGAGATAAACAATCTTTTTTCAATGAAATAAAACCTACCATGGTGGGCTTTTTTGAATCCATTTTTCATGATACGCCAAAAAGCCGTCACTAATGATAGGCATCTACTAGCAATCCTGGGACTTAAGAATCCCGAGTTAAAAGAGATTCTTGCAAACCTCGATAAGTTTTACTCGCCTTATATCAAAAGGGAGAAAAAGAAAGATGGGTCAATTAAAAGGAGGGTAATCTGTCCGCCTAAAGGAAAACTGAAATACATCCACTATCTTATAAATGAAAAAATACTAAACACACATTTATTGCCTGATTACATTCAAGGGGGAGTAAAAGGCAAGGACAGTATTAGAAACTCGAAGTATCATAAAGGAAAAAATTTCCACTTTTGTTTAGATCTCAAAAATTTCTACCCAAGTGTGAAAAATACTCGAGTAAACCGAGTCTTCCTTAAATTAGGATATCATCCAAGTGTTGCTTCTACACTTACCAAATTAGTCACACATTCATGTAAAGTAAAAGACATTGAGCTTAATAGAGAAGTACCGCAAGGTGCACCTACTAGTACTTCTATTAGTAATCTTGTCATGTACAAAGAAGTTGATATTCATATTGAAAAAGTAATAAAAGATAAAGGGATTACTTATACGAGATGGATTGACGATTTGAATTTTTCTTCTCAAACTGATTTCATAAAAGAAGTGTATGAGATAGTCCAGATAATATCAACTGCAAACTTTAAAATTAATAGAGGGAAAACATTCTATAAAAGAGGGAAAGTAACAATTACAGGGGTGGATGTTTATCAAAATGCTTTAGTACCACCAAGAAAATTAACCGACAAACTTCTTGAACCTAATAGGTCAGATAAATCTAAGGCTGGAATTCAAAGCCATATTAATAGAATTAAAGCGACATAACCCGATTTGACTCTAGATGGGGGTGTTGAAAACATAATCACATTTTGCTTTTAAATACTTTCGAAGCAAGCGAACTTTGTACTTGTCCGCCGTAGCCTTGGCAAAGGTGGAATAGTTCTTTTGAAATAATAATTAGTCGTTAGTCCATAGTCGTTAGTGGTTAGCAGCAGCTTAATGTTCTTTGATATTATTCGTAAACGTAATTGGGCGATAACATTACTTTAAACCGGTGAGAATACTTATAAAGCAGGAGCTAAAATTTCAGTTAAGCAGAGGGAGGGTGGGTAACAAAATTTCTGAATGATACTATTGAATCTCAATATGTTGATGGGTGACAAAACCTAAAAAGTGTTACCCACCCCTTGGTTCAAAATTTTTGCCCCCGACATTGATATTCATTGATATTATCAATAATTGTTATTGGTTTTCAGCCACTTGCAAATTCAATATCAATGGCCTTTTATTGATAATTCCATTGTTTAGGCATTGTTATTTCATTGATACCTCATTGTTTTTTATGCGTGTTGAAAGAGATGCTGAAACAAGTTCAGCATGACGGGTGTAGCGGCTGTTCCGCGTTAGGGGTTATGTAATTATTCCCACGGTACTATCTTAAAGTAATCCTCATCGTGTTGCTTAAACCACGACCAATATCCCCAGATAGCTTCCCTGTCCTTTTTGGCAATCAGGGTATCGAACAGGGGTTTCTCATACTCGTAGTTCAGGAGTATCTCATTAAGCCAAAGTGCCAGATCTTCCTGTTCATATTTTTTGCAAAGATCACGCATGGTAGCAAGTAAATGCGAATACCCCATCACCAGTATTTCCGATGCGCCGTCGTTAATCATTATTGCATGGAGAACATCGAGGAATGAAGCAAGATATTCTTCTTCTGTCAGGTTTCTGCTCTTGACAAATGCCTCAAATTCATGAGCACTGAAGGTATTGTAACCTTTATAAGGGCTGTCTTTATAAGTTACTTTCATTATACATTTTAAGTCCTCCCTATCGGGCATGAATGTACTGTGCACATCCATGGGCTGTTTGATTTAGGAGGGGCTGTTCTCTTCCCAAACTTGAGATATATTCACAATCGTCTCTGCTGCCTTCTGCATATCCTGCACACTAACCCATTCCTGCTTACCGTGAAAAGCATGCTCGCCGGCAAAAATATTGGGGCAAGGCATACCCATAAACGACAGCCGGGCGCCATCGGTGCCACCACGAATGGCCTGCATATGCGGTTTAATTCCCGCGCGCTTCATGGCCTCCTCGGCATATTGTATAACCTGGGGGTGCTTATCAATAACCGATTTCATATTGCGGTACTGCTCAATTACCTTAAACTCAAATGTAGAGTTCGGGTAGGCCTTCATCACCTTTTCGGTTAGCTGTTTCAGCATATCTTCTTTGGCTTTCAGTCCCTCGGTAACAAAATCGCGGATAATGAATTTAAGCGTCACCTGCTCAATGCCGCCACCTATCGATGTTGCGTGCACAAAGCCCTCCATGCCCTCCGTCGATTCGGGCGAGAGCTTGTCCTTAGGCAGCGAGTCCATAATAGACGCGGCAATTTTAATGGCACTCTCCATTTTGCCTTTGGCAAAGCCCGGGTGGGCGCTTACACCATTAATTACAATCACCACCGCATCAGCCGAAAAATTTTCAGCCTCTATATGCCCCAGCGATTCGCCGTCCATGGTATAGCCAAACTGCGCGCCCAGTTTTTTCATGTCTACCTTATCAACACCGCGGCCAATCTCTTCATCGGGTGTAAACAATATGTGAATCGCTCCATGTTTCACCTCGGTATGTTTCATAAGGTATTCGGCAGCAGCCATAATCTCGGCAAGGCCGGCTTTGTTATCAGCGCCAAGCAAGGTAGTGCCGTCGGCAGTAATAATATCGTTGCCTGTTTGATTCTTTAAATCGGGGTGAGCAGCAGGGGTCAGCACCTGGGTTTTATCGTTAGGCAGGCTAATGTTGCCGCCCTGGTAATTCTTATGTATCTGCGGGTTTACATTGGCGCCGCTGCAATCGGGCGACGTATCCATATGCGAGCAGAAGCATAGCACGGGTACTTTCTTCGCGCTCGTGGCCGGAATGGTAGCGTATACATATCCGTGTTCGTCGAGCTCGGCATCTTTTATGCCTAAGGCTTTCAGTTCCTCTACCAGCAGCTTGCCCAGGTTTTTTTGCTTGGCAGTCGATGGCACCGTAGGCGATTCAGGGTCGCTTTGGGTGTCTATCTTCACGTACTTTATAAAGCGGTTGGTAACTGATTCTGCTGGTATCATAACTTTAGGTTAAGGTTGAGTGGCAAATGTAATAATTCCACCCCTTTCTAATCGTTTTGCCCCAAACCCCTACCGCGTGTCGCCTTAGCTTTAGCGGTGGCACAAAGGGGCTTTTGTCATGCTGAACCCGTTTCAGCATCACACCAACTTGCTATTATTTGTGACCCTGAAACAACTTCAGGGTGACAGGATGGGAATCTGGCTTTGCCCCAAACCCCTAAAGGGGCTTTAACACATTATTCGTGGAAGATGGTTTTTCAAAGTCCCTTTAGGGGTTTGGGGCTTAGACTTGAAACGTAAAGCGCAACCCAAGTGGAGCGAGGGGAACGCCCAAATACTAAGAGGCTAAAACCAGCAAATTGACCATAATTTCGTACCTTTGCATACTATGTCAAACGAGGTAGAAGAAATAAAAAACAAGGTAGCCGAAAGCGGCCTGGTGTCGATAGACCTGAAGGATTTTTATCCTGAGGGCGAGCGTGTTATTATCGACATGAAAGACCACCTTTTTGAGGGATTGATTTTGAGGGAAAAAGACTTCAGGGCTTTTGTAAAAGCGGAAGACTGGGCCAAGTACAAAAACAAGTTTGTAGCCATTATCTCAACTGCCGATGCTATTATACCTACATGGGCCTATATGTTGCTGACGTCGGAACTGCAGCCCTATGCTAAAAAGGTAGTTTGCGGCACTTCGGAAACGCTGGAAGCTATATTGTTTAATGAAACCATTAAGGCTAAATTGAACCCTGAACAATACAAAGACAAACGGGTGATGATAAAAGGTTGCGGCGACAAGGAAATACCTACCGCTGCTTTTGTCGATGCCGTGAACATGCTGAAACCATACGTGAAAAGCATTATGTATGGCGAGGCCTGTTCGAATGTTCCTATTTATAAATCACGCTCCGAGAGCGTTTAAATATTTGCAGAATGACACATAAATTGTCTCTTATAGAAGATGCTATTGACGATATAAAGAAAGGCAAACTGGTTATTGTGGTTGACGATGAGGACCGCGAAAATGAGGGCGACTTTATTACCGCCGCGCGCAACATAACCCCGGAGATGGTGAACTTTATGCTCAGCCATGGCCGTGGTGTATTATGCGCCCCTATTGAAGAGGACCGTTGCCGTGCACTGGAACTGGAAATGATGGTATCATCGAATACATCACTGCACCAAACGCCATTTACTGTGTCCGTTGATTTGCTGGGGCATGGTTGTACCACAGGTGTATCTACCCACGACCGTGCTAAGACATTACAGGCATTAGCTAAACATTCAGCCAAAGCATCAGACTTTGCAAGACCGGGACATATATTCCCTCTCCGTGCTATGAAAGGCGGCGTACTGAGAAGGGCCGGCCATACCGAAGCTGCAATTGACCTTGCACGACTTGCCGGTTTCGAACCTGTCGGTGCGTTAATAGAGGTGATGAACGAAGACGGTTCTATGGCTCGTATGCCACAACTTATTGAGCTTGCAAAAAAGTTCGACCTTAAACTTATTTCGATAAAGGACCTGATTGAATACCGCCTGCGTACCGAGACTATTATTGTACGCGATATAGAAGTAAAAATGCCGACCAAATGGGGCAGTTTTAACCTTATTGCTTATCGCCAAACCACCAACGACCAAGAGCACCTTGCACTGGTGAAAGGCAAATGGAAAGCAGGAGACCCCGTTATGGTGCGTATGCACTCGTCTTGCGTTACGGGCGATATATTCGGATCGCTGCGCTGCGATTGCGGCACACAACTGCACAAGGCTATGGAGGCCATTGAGAAAGAAGGTAAGGGCGCCATTGTATATATTAACCAGGAAGGCCGTGGCATAGGATTGCTCAACAAACTGCGTGCATATAAACTACAGGAAGAAGGGCGCGATACAGTAGAAGCTAACTTAGAACTTGGTTTTAAAATGGATGAACGCGACTATGGCGTGGGTGCACAAATTCTGCGCGATTTGGGCATAAGCAAAATACGCCTGATGACAAACAATCCGAAGAAGCGTGCCGGGCTTATGGGCTATAATTTAGAGATTGTGGAAAATGTTCCGCTGGAAGTGGAACCTAACCCGCACAACCATTTTTACCTGCAAACCAAGCGCGATAAAATGGGGCACACTCTGCATTTTGAAGACACGAAAGAGAAAAAGTAATGCAGTTCAGTAAGGTAGTAGGCCAGCAGCACCTAAAAGCATCGATGATTGAGGCTATAAACAATGGCCGCATCAGTCATGCACAGCTTTTTTTAGGCCCTGAAGGCAATGGCGCATTGCCATTGGCTATTGCCTATATACAATACCTGTTT
>Ga0206807_1008_pt1 | contig 51179 bp, 28 predicted proteins | sample Alteio_BWOrgCont_57_FD_152915 | JGI IMG/M metagenome (GOLD analysis project Ga0206807, IMG submission 152915) | Enriched cells from forest soil in Barre Woods Harvard Forest LTER site, Petersham, Massachusetts, United States -... | ecosystem: Environmental > Terrestrial > Soil > Temperate forest >...
AGGCGATCATCCGCAGGACAAGTCATCATCCGGAACTTACCCAATTAGAAGTGGCTGATCTCAAACTTGATCTCTTGCGCCGTAAAGTTTTCCGGGGTGAAAAAGAAATCAACCTGCAGCAGGGCGAATTTCTTCTTCTGGAATACCTGATGCGCAACACTGGCAAGGTAGTTTCCAAAACCATGATTACAGAACATGTCTGGGATTACAATTTTGATCCGCAAACCAATATCATTGAAGCGCGCGTCTGCCGCCTGCGCGACAAGATCGACCGGCCCTTCGATAAGAAACTTCTCCATACAGTCAGAGGCTTTGGTTATGTCATTGAAGAAAAAGAGTAACCTGTTTGGCACCTTTGCCTTTCGCCTCACTCTCTGGTATGCCATTTTCTTTATCCTTTCATTAATCATCATCTTTTTCGTCAGTTACAAGATCCTCGTTGCTGATCTTGTGCACATCGTTGACCGTGAATTATTGGCAGCAACGGATAAGATCGACCAGGAATTCCATCAAGAGGGGCTGGATCAAGCCAAACTGGAGATACGCGAAGGGATAGAGCAGGAAGGGGCCAACAGGGTATTTTACAGGATGCTCTCAGCTCATTTGGATATTGTCGAGACCTCAGACCCGATTAAATGGCCGTGTTTGAATTTCCCTATAATGAGTCAATGGGCATCAATAGCAGCTGGCGGGCAAAATAGTTTTCACACGCTCTCCCCCAAGGACAGGCCGTATAAGATCCGCATCCTGACACGGGCGATCGATGACGGAAAGTATGTGGTACAGATGGGCAAAACGATGAGGGATGAAGAGGAATTGGCGAAAGTCTACAGCAAGGTATTCTTAGGCTCGGTTTTTATTTTATTACTTTGCGGCATTGTGTTGAGCTGGTTAGAAGCACGAAGAGCCATGAAAGGGGTGGGACGGATAACTTCCACTGCCTGGAACATCAGCCAGGGGGAAATCAAGCATAGGGTTGAGCTGGGGCATGAGGGAGAAGAGATCGAAGACTTGGCGGGAACTTTTAATCATATGCTTGACCGCATTGAACAGCTGATGATGGGACTAAAAGATGTCACTAACAATATCGCCCATGACCTGCGTACTCCCCTGACACGTATTCGAGGCCTTGCCGAGTCAACCCTGGGACACAAAGATGTCGAGCATTATAAGGAATCCGTTGGTACGATCGTGGAAGAATGTGACAGGCTTAATCAAATGATTAATACCATGCTTGAGATCGCGGAAGTTGATGCGGGTTTAAAGAAAGCGGATCAAACCTCTATCGATATCGTTGCACTGGCCCAGCAAGGTTGTGAAATTTTCCAGCCGGTGGCCCAAGACAAGGGAATCAATTTGGAATTTAAAGGCCCGACCCATCCGGTCCTTGTTTTAGCCGACGCTTCGCGGTTTCAGAGGGTCATTGCCAATCTTTTGGATAATGCCGTCAAATTTACTAATCCTAAGGGAAGTATTTATCTCGAAATTAAAGAAACCCGGAACGAAGCAATCATCCTGGTTAAAGATACAGGCATCGGTATCGCTTCAAAGGATCAGTCGCGCATATTTGAGAAATTTTATCGTGTTGAATCCAGCCGTTCAACGCCTGGCCACGGACTTGGTTTAAGTTTTGTCAAGTCCATGGTTGCATCGATGGGCGGGAACATTGCCGTCGATAGTGTCCTTAATAACGGTACTGCCTTCATCATTAATATCCCCCTAAAATCACTCTAAAATCCTTACCATAGCAGTTTTGCAAGATTACGAAAATGTAATCTTGCAGTCATCTTCCTGTCATTTTCATATTTTATACTCCCTGTAGATGAAGTTAACAACACCAAACATAAAGGAGGGAAGAAAATGAAAAACGTTAATCTTTTATTAATCACCGCGGTCTTACTGATGCCGCAAATGGCAATGGCTGATGATACGCCAACAAACGCCATGGCTGCCAATGACCCGACAGCCACCACGCAGACAGTTTCTTTGTATGATCAAGGAATTGCGGCGAGCCAAGCCAATGATTTTCAAAAAGCATTGCCGCTTTTTGAACAGGCTCTTCGGAATGATCCTAATAATCCGGACATTCTGAACATGTTGGCCCATTCTCAGCGCAAGATTGGTCTTCTTGATGAGTCCTTGGCCAATTACAAAAAAGCCTTGGAATTGCGTCCGAATTTCCCGGAAGCCCATGAATACTTAGGAGAAGCTTACATTGAAGCGGCCTTGCGTGAGCTTGAGGTCCTAAAAAGTGATGGGGGAGATGCGAAGGAAGAAGTAGAAGATCTCACTAATTTTATTAAAGATGCTGCTCAAAAAACATAACCAAGCTGCTAAAAGCAGCAAACCAAAGGAGAAAAAGAAATGAAAAGTTTACAGATCTTGATCATGACGTTGTTGTTAGCCGTAAGTGTATTGGCAAATGGCGCATACGCCCAAGACATGGCCGCCCATGACACCGCTACAGATGCACCCAGTGATTTTACATTTGTCCAATTGTCCGACATTCATTACGGGTTTAATGATCCCAAGATAAACCCGGACTATGCCGGGACTTTACAAAAAGCTGTTGATGCGGTCAATAAGTTGGACCCTCAACCGGACTTTGTAATCGTCACCGGTGACTTGACACACAGGGCCAAAACGCCCGATGAGCGCATGAAAAGGATGAGCGAAGTGCGCACTATTCTTTCTGGACTTAAGGTCAAAGACGTTAGATTTAATCCAGGTGAACATGATGCCGATCAAGATAATGGAGAGGCTTTCAAGGAATTTTTTGGCCCTGATACTTACTATTCCTTTGATCATAAAGGTGCTCACATCATTGTATTAAATACTACCGAAGAAGAAGCTAGTCTTGGTGATGCTCAACTGCAATGGTTGCAGAATGATTTAAGCAAACTTGATCCAAACAACGCCAAGATTGTTGTATTTACACACAGACCATTGTTTGATCTTTATCCCCAATGGGGCTGGTCAACCAAGGATGGCCAGAAGGCTTTAGACATGTTGATGCCTTTTAAGCAAGTAACGGTTTTCTATGGCCATATCCATCAGCTCAATATGCATATGACTGGTCATATCGCCAACTACGCTGCAGCACCATTGATGTTTGCTTTGCCTGCACCAGGCTCCCAACCAAAAAGCACACCAGTTCCTTGGGACCCCGCTCATCCCTACAAGAATATAGGCTTCCGCAGTGTATTAGTGAAAGCTGATACAGGAGAATGTGTAGTCACTGAACATTCACTTGCAGATTCCTTAGGAAATTAAAAGAGACGGCCACAGGCTTGGGCTCTCAAGCCTGTGGCCACTCCTTCCGGCAACGGAGAAACATGAAATTAAAGGAGGATTTATGCGACAACCTATACAAATGATGTTTATTGCAATTTCATTATTAATGACTTCAGCGGCTTTTGCGGCAGACACCTATGTCATTGATCCTGCGCATACAAGTTTTGGTTTTACGGCCACACATATGATGATCAGCAAAGTGCCCGGAGAGTTTGAGAAATTCAGCGGTACCATTACCTATGACCCTCAAGATTTGGCAAATTCCAATGCAAATGTGAGCATTGATGTCAACAGCATCAATACCCGCATTGAGCAACGTGATCATCATTTAAGAAGCAAGGACTTCTTTGACGTTGCCGAATATCCAACCATAACCTTTGTCAGCACAAAGTTTACTCCTGGCTACATAACGGGGAAATTGACCATGAGGGGCGTCACTCAGATTGTTACCGTTCCTGTAAGCATTTTGGGGCCGGTCAAAACCATGGGAGACCGCCAAGCCATAGGGATTAGCGGCTCGGTGACTGTTAACCGGCAAGATTATGGCATTAACTGGAACAGGAATCTGGATCAGGGCGGGGTATTTGTCAGTAATGACATACTTCTTACAATCAATATTGAAGCGGATAAGTAATAACATTTTTTTGAAGGAGAGAGTCATGAACTTAACACATGTTCCCTTAAGGTTGCTTATTACAGTTTTCTTGGGCCTAGTGCCAATAGCCAACGCTTTTGCAGACCAGCAAGACAACATAGCTATCGAGAAAGGCAATCAATTGTACCTTTCCAATAAATGTTCTATGTGCCATGGTAATGAAGGCAAGGGCGATGGGGAAGATGCTGAAGCGTATGATCCTTATCCCACTAATTTTCATGACACAAAAGGATATCATTATGGTTATAAAAAAGAGGATATCATCCACAGTATTAAATATGGTATCAAGGACAATCCAAGCAGCATCATGCCGTCTTTTAATCAGCTGACGGATCAAGAATTAAAGGAAATATCCGCTTACCTGATGTCTTTACAGGAGAAATAATGAATTGTAGTGGTAAAAAGGAGAAAGTCATGAATCTTATACAGAATCACTTGAAGTTGCTTATTACAGTTTCCTTGGGCTTAGTACCTATGGTCAACGCTTTTGCTGATCAGGGAATTTTAAATTCCATCCACGAGCATATTACCTTGGGCTCAACGGTCCCGGTCAATGGTGACCAAAATCCATATGCCATTATAGTGGCACCTGTAGCATCTGGGAATATCAACAAGGGAGACGTGCTTGTAGATAATTTTAACGATAAATCAAATCTGCAAGGCACAGGCACAACCATCATTGATTATAGACCTTCAACCAAGAAGACGATTTTATTTGCAAACCTTCCTAAAAATCTGGATCAATGTCCTGGTGGTGTCGGCCTTTCGAATGCCATGACAATGCTTAAGAGCGGCTGGGTGATTGTCGGCAGCACGCCAAGCACCGATGGAACTACTGCTACCAAGGGGGATGGTTGTTTAATAGTGCTCGACACCAAGGGACATATAGTGTCTGCATGGTCGGGATCAACGATTAATGACCCATGGGGAGATATAGCTACCATTGACAATGGTTCTACCGCTACCTTGTTTGTTAGCATGGCAGGATTCGGCGTGTCTGACCCTAAGATCATTGATCCGAAAACAGGTAACCCGCCCATCATTCACAAGGCAACTGTCGTAAGGATGGAAATATCCATCCCAGATGGTAAACCTCCCGAACTTCTTAGTGAGACAGTTATCGGCAGTGGTTTTTCACAACGTGCTGATAAGGACGGTTTTCTATTTGGTCCCACAGGCCTTGCCCTTGGCCCAAATGGCACGCTCTATGTGACCGATGTGCCGGACAACGATATTACTGCTATTCCAGATGCTGTAACTCGTAGTGATAATGCCAGTTCAGGTTGGCTTGTCACTCGTGACGGTCAATTAGCGGGGCCATTGGCCTTGGTAATGACGCCTTCGGGACATCTGCTTGTGTGTAATGGTAATAATGGTATGGCTGTAGAGGTTGATCCGGTTTCGAGAAAACAGATTTACTCTCAGTGGATTGATCCTGACAAGGCACAGACGCCTCCCGGTAACGGAGATTTATTTGGAATAGCGATGACACCAGACGGCAAGGGATTTTATTATGTTCAGGATGATACAAATACATTAATGGAGGCACTTTAACGGGTGTTCGTAGATTACAAAAATGTAATCTCATGGTCATATTCCAGTCATTATCCTCCAGTATACTTAGAAGCGTAGGAGCAGTTAAACCATGATCTAAAAGGAGAAAACATCATGATCGACAAAATCTTAAATTTACAATCATCAACATCGGCAGCAGTTCTTATTCGTATCATTGTAGGGTATGTTTTTTTTGTGGAAGGCATTCAAAAGTATCTTTATCCGGACACCTTAGGGATCGGACGGTTTATAAAAATCGGCATACCGTATCCACACGTGATGATACACATTTCCGCAGGGGCTGAAATTATCTGCGGGGCATTGCTAATCATTGGTCTGTTTACAAGACTTGCCACCATCCCGCTCATTATTAATATCTCGGTTGCCATTATCTCGACCAAGTTCATCATGTTTTTCCAAAAAGGATTTTGGCCTGCTGTTCATGAGTCACGCCTAGATTTCACCATGTTAGTGAGCCTAATATTCCTGTTGATTGTAGGAGCTGGCTGCTTTTCCATGGACAAAAAGCTTTCAGGTGTACAAGACAGATAACGAAACTTTCAGGGCTGGAGGATTGTCTAAATTAGTGAAAGGGGTGATAACCCCGCGTAACAAGGAGGTTGCTATGATAAAGACAATCCCAATATCAGCCATGTTCATCGCCCTGGGGCTGATGGTGTTTTTACCCAAAACATCTTACGCCTGGGGCGATGATCATCAGGTGCGTGACGATGGCCGCTCACACCATGAACACGGGTATCGTGCGCACCGGAATCCTGACCTTACCTTGGTGTCAGGGATGGATACCATTGATAGAAGGGTGCTTATTGCAGGAGACGTTGATCAGCCAGAGGAAGTGATCGATCAGCCGGTACAGGTTATTGAAGTAACTGCGCCAGACCCGACGATCAATGAGCAGGCAAATGATGATATCACGGTCAATGTGCCTAATTCATCAGGAGGGTACACGGCCATTACTTTAAAAAGGTGGGGCAATGCTTATCTGGGGCCGCAAGGAGAGATGTATTATCCGTTCCCCCAGATCTCCCAGCTAAAAGCCGTATATGGAATTTAATAGTCCCTTTTAAGGGTTTGTGATAACATATAGCCCATGAACAAGAAATTAAAAGAGGTGCTCAACGGGGTAGGCATGGTTGCCTGTGCTTTTGCAATGATGTTCGCCGCTGTTGGCGTCATTTACCTCATCCACATCGTCTTTCACACTAATTTTAAATAAGCTACCAAGGAGCGTACAATGTCATTATCCATGTACCAAGCTTCCATTCCCGTTTTTATAAGCCAGTTGAACAACCTGTCCTGGATTCTCAAAAAAGGCGAAGAACACGCGGCAGCCAAAAAGATCGAGCCGGAAATCTTTACTAATGCCCGTTTGGCTCCGGACATGTTTCCCCTGTCACGTCAGGTTCAAATAGCAACTGATGGTGTTAAGGGCTGTGCCGCCCGCCTGGCAGGTGTTGAAGTGCCAAGTTTCCCTGACACTGAAAAGACCTTTGCCGAATTACAGGCACGCATTACCAAGACTATTGATTTCATCAAGACTTTCAAAGCAAGCCAGATTGATGGGACCGAGGAAAAAAAGGTAGTCCTTAAATTAAGGGACCAGGAAGTGATTTTTACCGGGCAAGTTTATTTATTGAACTTTGTCCTGCCTAATCTTTATTTTCATTCCACCACTACCTACGCCATCCTGCGCCACAACGGCGTTGATATTGGTAAGCGTGATTTTCTCGCTAATTTAGCTGACTATTTTAAGAAATAAAGTTACAGCAGGCGGCACGTAATTAATTTGACCCAAGGGCATTAAAAGATGCTCTTGGGTTTTTTAATTTAAGTGAGAGAAGTTCATTCCCTGCACAGCGCTGATGGCAGCGTCGAGGAATGGGCCCTGGAAGATCCCGATGATCACAATGCCGAGGATCGTTGTGATCAACAAGAGGCGCATCACGGGAGATACTTCGATAGCAGAACTTTGATGAGCACGGTCGACAAACATGCGCTTGACGACCACCAGATAGTAGTAGGTTGAGATAACAATATTGACAGCCGCGATCAAAGCCAGCCATACGTAACCGCTTTTAATAACAGCCATCAATAAAGTGAACTTCCCAAAGAACCCTGCCAGCGGCGGAATACCTGCCAGCGACACCAATGCTAAAAGCATTGTCCAGGCCAGGATGCCTGAGCGGCTGACAAGTCCTGCATAGTCTGCGATCTCATCGCTCTTAGTCGCGATCGAGAATACGATGATGACCAGGAAGGCTGCGAGATTCGTGAACAAATATCCTAAAAGATAGAAATTGATCGCTGAAGCACCCAGCGCTGTGCCTGCAGCGGCACCCATTAACAAATAACCCGCATGGCTGATGCTCGAATAACCCAGCAGCCTTTTGATGTTTGTTTGATACATGGCCACTAAATTACCATAGGTCATGGTGATCGCGGAAAGGATCGCTAACACCAGTCCCCATTGAAGATGCCAGCCGCCAAAGACACCGAGGAATAAACGGATGAGGACAATGAACCCTGCGGCCTTTGACCCGACGGACAAAAGGGCGGTAACAGGTGTCGGTGCCCCCTGATAAACATCAGCCACCCACATATGAAAAGGAACAGCCGCGATCTTAAAGCCGACAGCAGCAAAGATAAGCACCAGGGCGAAAAGCGTCATGGGCATCATGTTGTGCGAGCCGACATAGTCCTGGATCACACTAAAATGTGTCGAGTGAGCAGCGCCATACAGGAAGCTGATACCATAAAGGAAGAACCCGGAAGCCAAAGCACCCAGGATCAAATATTTCATCCCAGCTTCGATCGAAAGCGCATCGCTTTTAAGATAGGCGGTCATGACATAAAGGGAAATGGTCATGATTTCAATGGCAATGAACATCATCAGAAAATCTGCGCTGGAGGCGACGAGGCACATGCCGATCAAGGCAAGCCATAAGAGCAGGTAGAATTCATTACGGCGCTCGCCTAATGATTTGAAGAAGGCCTTGGTCATGGCAAAGACAAAGATCATGGCGATGAGGAAAAATGCTTTAAAGAACCATGCCAGGGAATCCATGACAAACATGCCGCTAAAGGTCACGCCATTCAGGCTGTTTTGTGTGAACCAAAAGATGATCAAGCCCAAAAGTGCGGCAAAGCTTAGGATGCCGACCCAGTCGCGTTTGACATCTTTAGGCAGAGCGATATCAACGATCACCAGGGAAACCAGGGTGATGCCGATGAGCGTTTCTAAAGAAATCAAACTCCAATTGATATCAGGGAACATAGTTTATTGAATACTTTCTACGATTGTTTTCGTGCTTGAATCAATATGCGACAAAATGATCGTTGGCAAGCAGCCAACGAGAATTAATAATGCCATTAATAATACAAAAGGTAATTTGGTCGTGAGGCTCGTTGCATCTTTAAGAGCGGCGAATTTAGGATTCAACGGTCCCTGGAAACCAAGGCGGATTGCTTTAAGCAAATAGATCGCGGTGATCACCAGGCCAAAGACAGCCAACACGGTCAGCCATAAATATTTATCCCATGATCCCAAGAGAACCAGGACTTCAGCAACAAAGTTGGCAAAACCCGGAACACCAGCGGAAGCAAAAGCCACCATCATAAAGCAAGTGCCGATGAAGGGCATGCATTTAAGCAGCCCGCCTAATTCATCCAGATTACGTGTCTTGGTCTGATCTGCCACATATCCAGTAAGCGCGAAGGCCAGGGCTGCCATGATGCCATGGGCGAACATCAGGAAAACAACACCATTGAGGCCCAGGGTATTAAAGCAAGCGAGACCTAACAAAATATATCCCATATGGCTGCAGCTGGAATATCCTAAAACATATTTAAGATCACGCTGGGTCAGGGCCACAAAGCCGCAGTAGACAATATTGAAGATAGCCAGGATAGCCACCAAAGGCATCCAGGTGTGCGCTGCCTGGGGCATCAACTGAATGGCGAAGCGGATAATAGCGTAGGCACCCATTTTTTTAAGCACCCCGGCATGCAGCATGCTGATCGCCGTCGGTGCCTCAGCATACCCGACAGGCGCCCAGGTATAAAATGGCCAGAGGGTGAGCGTGATCCCAAAGCCCAGGACGATGAGCGGGAATACCCAATTTTGGGTGGCGATGGGTAGCGGATGTAAAATCATTTGCTGCTGGATCTGGACCAAGTCAAATGTCTGCAGGCCTGTTGAAAGGTACAGGGCGATCAACCCGATCAGGGCAATGGCGGCCCCTGCCACGAGAAACAAGGTCAGCTTCATGGCAGCGAATTCACGGCGCTCTGATCCCCAGATGGCGATCATCAGGAAGACCGGGACAGCAGCCACTTCGTGGAAGAAATAGAAGAAGAAGATATCCAGCGACAGAAAAGCCCCATAGGTGCCGACCACGGTTATCAAGAGAAGGATATAATATTCTTTAAGCCTGTCCTTGACGGACCCGGAGATCAAAACAGCAGCAAAGGAAACAGCGCCCAACAAAATCAGCATCAGGGAATTGATCCCATCAACACCTAAATGATAGGAAATGCCAAAGGGAACGACCCAGGGAATATTCTGCACGAACTGAAAACCGCCAGCCGCATGATCATACGCGGCATACACCCAGGCCGACAGGATGAAAGGCACCAGCACAGCGCCACCGGTGATGCGGCGGATCAGGCGTACGTTGTCAGCAGGGACAAAGCAGACAAAAAACAGTCCCAGCAATGGAAATAAAATGATCCACGAAAGATTAGGTGCCATCATAAATTTAGACCGACATTAAGAAAACCAATAACGGAACAGCACTAAGCACAACAAGCAAGGCATAGCATTTGACCATGAACAGGAACAAGGAAATAACGCCAAGCACAAAGATCAGGGCGTAGGTCTGAACAATGCCGTTTTGCAAATGACGGAAAGCCTTGCCGGCACCGCGGGCCAAATGGGTGATGCCGCCAATGAAAGCGCGGTCAATGCCTACCCGTTCAACATGAAATAAAGCCAGGACAAAACGCTGCTGGATATTATCGACATACCAGGTATAAACGATATCGAAATAAAATTTATTTTGCAATACAGCATAAAAATCCCCAAGCTTCGCGGCCAGAGGATCTTCCTGGGTGCGTTTGCCATAGATCGTGTAAGCAATATACAAGCCTAGAATGGCGACGACCGATGAAATGACCGCAACCCTCATATTGAGTGTATCAGGGGCTGACAGTGGGAAAATCATATGAGGGATGCCAATAAAACCTCCGATAGTTGATAAAATTGCCAAAAAGATCAAGGGGAGTGTCATCACCAAGGGAGATTCGTGGATATCATGGTCATGTGAGCCTTTTTTGACAGCAGCAGGTTCTCCCCAAAAGGCCACAAAAAACAATCTTCCCATATAAAACGATGTCAATCCGCTGGCTGTGGCGGCGATGAGATAAAGTACAAAATTATTTTCATAGGCGAGGGCCAGGATCCCGTCTTTGCTCCAGAAACCACTTAAGGGAAAAATACCGCAGAGCGCCAGGGTTCCTATAAGGAAGGTAATACCGGTGATCGGCATTTTCTTGAGCAAGCCCCGCATATTCCATATGTTTTGTTCATGATGCATCGCATAAATAACAGAACCGGCGCCCAAGAACAACAATGCTTTAAAGAAGGCGTGCGTTGTCAGATGATACATCCCCTGCACAGGGCCGCTTAAACCCAGGGCCATGACCATCAACCCCAATTGACTGAGTGTTGAGTAGGCCAGGATCCTTTTAATATCGTTTTCAGCGACGGCCAGGATGGCAGCCATGAGTGCTGTGATGGCGCCCGTGTACGCGATGATGATAAGCGCGGTCGGAGAATATTGAAATATAAAAAAAGTACGGGCCAGGAAATAAATACCGGCCGCCACCATGGTCGCGGCATGGATAAGTGCCGAGACCGGTGTAGGGCCTTCCATGGCATCAATGAGCCATACATGTAAAGGCACTTGAGCGGATTTACCAAGAACACCGCAGAAAAGCAATAGGGCTGTGATTGTCAATAAATGAGGGTCCATATGAGGGATGGCGTTGGCAAGGTCGGTAAATTGAAAACTGCGGCCCTGTCCGATATCCGACATGCTCCAAAGCATGATGATCCCGGTGAGAAAGCCAAAATCAGATAAACGGTTGACCATGAACGCTTTGACACCCGCATCCGCGGCAGAAGGTTTGGCGTACCAGAAACCGATGAGCAAATACGAAGATAAGCCCACCAGCTCCCAGAAAATGAACAGCTGAATAAAATTATTGGAAAGGACAATGCCTATCATAGAGAAGGCGAATAAGCTTAGATAAGCGAAAAATCTGGGTGAGCTGGGGTCTTCTTCCATATAACCCCTGGAATAAATGAAAATAGCAGAACCGACGCCGGTGACGACCAAAAGCATCATGATGGCCAGCGGGTTCATCAAGAAACCGAAATTAATAGTCAAGTCGCCAACGTGAACCCAGCTTAAGGATTGCTGCAGTTGCCCCGTAAGAGGATAAGGATGTATTTGAGTAAAGACGATGCAGCTGCAGACAAAGGAAGTCAGGATGCCCAAAATGGCAATAAGAGAGCTCGATGTTTTGCATTTCAGGCAAAATAGCGTGATGAGAACGCACGCCGCCAGCGGTGCAAAGAAAGCAATCCAAACTAAATTCGGGTTTATCATATTAAAACACTACCACTTCATTGATTTTAATTCATCAGCCTGGATCGTCGAAAGCCTGCGGTACATGACCACGATGATGGCAAGCCCAATGGCCACTTCCGCCGCGGCAACCAGGATCACAAAAAAGACGATCAGCTGCCCGGCGTAATCGCCGTTAAATTTAGAAAAAGCCACAAAAGAAATATTCGATGCCGCCAGGAGCAGTTCCAAAGACAGAAGCACCTTAAGCACGTTGCGGCTGGTCATCACACCCACCAGTCCTAGGGAGAAAATAATACCGCTTAAAGCCAGATAATTGCCTAATGTGATCATAGGTTTTCCGTGTCCTTGCCTGTACTCAATGCGCCTTGTGCGAGAGAAACGATCCCGAAGATGGCGATCAATAAAAGAAGTGACGTTAACTCAAAGGGCAGCAGGTAATCTGTAAAGAGGATTTTTCCGACGGTCTCGATCGTTCCACGGATCGAGGAAGCTTCCATATATTGGGCTTTGATGAAACTGGTGGTGGCTAAACCGAAGGAAGCTGCGAAAGCCAGGCCCACGAGGCTTCCCAGCACGCGGAAACGGGATTGCTGAGGCGAGCTTAAGGTTACTGTATTAAGATTCAGGCACATGACCACAAAGAGAAAGAAAACCAGGACAGCACCCGCGTAAACCAGCAGAAGGATCATCCCGACAAAATACGCTTCGAGCAGGATAAAAAGGCATGACAATGAAAAAATAGCGACGACAAGGGCCAGGACGTTATACAAAGGATTGCGCGCCAGCACCACACAAAGGCTTGCAAAAATAAGGACCGCGGCGAATAGATAGAAGAAATAAGGTGACATAGGGATCCTCTAATCATAGAAATAATCAGGATATTGTCAAGAGGATAGTAAAATAAAAATAGCTAAAAAATAAATTAAAAACATATTGCAAAGAACTAGTTTAGGAGTAAACTAAGTGAAGTCAGGATACTAATTAATATTAGCGGGATTTTTTACGAGCAGTTTTTTATTCATTGGAGCATGTTTTAGATCAAATGAAACTAAAAATAATTAGCTTAATTAAGAGGAAATCCAATGTCCGTGTGCAACAGCACACATAAGAACCGCCTTTCACCCCAATCCCATCCGAACAATACCAGCAGCAGATCCCAGCAGAGACTAAACCCAATACATATACAGCAGTTACGAAATAATACTGTTTTATCACCGTCGGTAACTTTAAATTTTATCACAAGTGAGGCAGGAAGTTCCGTTCATAAAGTCTTTATGGATTCTCGCGGGCAGCCTCAGGTGACGGTCAAATCGACTTTTCCTGGGAATAAAAGCATAGGGAAAATTAGTAAAAATAGGTCATTTTCGAAATTATTTAGCCAGAATGGAAATAAAAACACAAAATTTAGTGAAAATTAATTTCCATTCTGAAAATCTTTGATGAATAGAGCTTTTAAGCAAGAAATTTGGATTTTTGTATGATATACTCAAAGAGAGCAAGGCGGGGTGCGGGTATGGAGAACATACTGCATGGTAAAAATGGCGTCAGACGTAAACTTCTAAAAAACAAGGTCTGTCCCTATTTTCTAGCCTTCAGCTTCCTAAGCATGCCCCTGGCCCTGGCCCAGCCCCATGGGGTTACGGTAGTAGATGGTTCTGCCAAGTTCCATTACGACCGCAGTACCAAGACCCTGGACATCACTGTAACCAACAATACGGTGATTGATTTTAATTCTTTTAACATAGCCGCAGGCCATACCGTTGACTTTATCGAACCCACTGTCACCTCAGATGTCTTAGCTAATGTCACAGGGGCATCATCAACCACCATTTCAGGTACCTTGGAAGCCAACGGCTCACTCTTTTTAGTTAATCCCAATGGCATAGATTTCACCCCAACAGCCCAGGTCAATGTGGGCAGCCTGGTGGCCTCTTCCTTGAATATAGATGTTCAGAAGTTCCAGCAAGGCATTTATGATTTTGCCCATAATTCCGGTACACCATATACGGAAGTTTTAAACCAAGGAACGATCACGGCAACTGGTTCAGTGGCTTTAATCGGTTCAGCGGTTGCCAATTCAAAGACAGGAACTATCATCGCTAAGGCCGGCAGTGTTCATTTAGCCGCAGGTGATGCAACCACTGTGTCCTTTGATCAGCTTGGGCTTATTCAAGTCGAAGTTACAGCTGCTACCACAGGCAAGGTTACAGATCTAAATACAGGTAAAACAGTTAAAGATGAAGTATCTAATAAAGGCACCATCAATGCTCATTATGTGGTGATGACCGCCCAGACCGCCAGCGATATCTTTGAAAATGCGGTCAATCAAACGGGTGTTGTTAATGCCAATGCCATTGAGGATGTTAATGGTGTCATCAAGATCATCACTCAAGGCGCACCGGTCAAACTTGCCGGAACACTGAACGCAGGTGTCCAAGGAACGATCACGGTTAATGATGATAAAGCCATTATTATCAGAAAGCCCTTAGCGGTAACAGGCATTGCAACCTTTACATCACAAACCGCGATCAAGCTAAAAGCCAACGTTACTGTTACAGGAAGCTTAAGCCTAAATGCACCTGTTGTCAGTGGTCCGGGGATTGTTTCCGGAGAGACGCTTAATGTGACAGCTAATCAATTCTTAATCCAATCCCAGACTTCCAACACCGGCATCACTTTAAGTACAGGTGATCTGATCATTGATCAATTAAGCCAGAATGGTGATTTGATCACGATCCAAGGTGATGATTTTGGAACAGTTGTTTATGCTGATACGACAACCTTGACCTTGGACGCCAATACAGTTGGTACTGCCCCAGGGATTGTGTTGACCGGACAGGCCGTGATCATCAAGGCCAATCAATTTGGATCAGATGCCGTACCGCTGGCAATCAACTCTTCTAATATCACGATCCAACGCTTAAACGGAGATCTGGATATTGCAACATCACAAGGCATTGGCAGTAATATTCTGATAACCGGACCACCTAGCACCGGTCCGCCTTCTTTTGGTTCCATCCTGTATAATTCCGATGCAACACTTGTTCTTTCTGCAGACAACATCAACTTTACAGCAAATCTTCAAAACCCTTCAGGTTATTTAGAGCTCCTAGCCGCTCAAGAAGTCCTCGTATCAGGTACGATCGATGTCTCAAATTTACTTCCAGGCCAATTAGGCGGGACCATCATCATTACAGGTACAGATGTAGGTATTCTTTCCGGCGCATTACTTGATGCTAATGGTGATGCTGGCGGTGGAAATATCTACATAGGCGGCGACTTTCACGGCCAAGGTTCCATTCCAGACGCCACGGCAACAATCGTACAATTCAATTCAATTATAGAAGCTAATGCCATCACCACAGGCAATGGCGGGAGCATCGCTGTTTGGTCTAATGACTATACGGTTTTTGGCGGTAACATTGAGGCCAAGGGCGGCGCTGATAGTGGTAATGGCGGGTTTGTGGAGACATCCAGCAAGGGTATTCTTGATGCCTTTGGCTTCGTCAATGCCTCTGCTCCGCATGGCCTGCCAGGCACATGGCTATTGGATCCTGATAACATCACTATTATTAATGATGACAATGAGGGTGATGATTCCAATATTTCAGGATCTCCTAATTTTGATTCTAATGGCGACCCTGCTTATCTTACCAATGCCAGCGTTGATGACGCGCTTAACAACGGTTTTGATGTGACGATCACTACAGAGAATGATAGTGCAGATTCCGGGAATATTGAGGTTTCAGGTAATATTTTGAATTCCTCAGGAGGGTCCCGCACACTTACACTAAATGCTTATGAGGATATTGTTATAGATGCTGGTGTCAGCATCAGCGGGTCAGATGGTAATCCGTTAAGTGTGGTGCTTAATGCTGATAGTGCCAGCAATGGGGATGGCGCGATATTTATGGGTAGCGGCAGCAGCATCCAGACCTATGGCGGAGACATCACACTGACAGGCGGCAGGGGGACTGCTGAAGGCAGCAGCTCCATCTTCTTATATGATGTAATAACGAATAATGCGGCTGGAATTATATTATATGACGCAACGTTGGATGCACGCACTAGTGACCATTCTGCAGGCGGGGACATAGTCTTAAATGGAGAAGGCGCAGATGATGAATATGAAGGCGGAGATGGTATTGATATATTGAACAGTTCTATTGTAGAGACTGCCGGTACGGGGACCATTACTTTGACGGGTAATGGGGTAGCAACAATCTATGCGGGAAACAAAGGCGGTGACGGCGTTTACATGGATAGTAGCAGCAGTATCACCAGCGATGCGGGCGAAATAGACATCAACGGATTCGGCGGCAACGGCGGAGCGGGTGCTACTGATACTGGTTCCGGCGGCGGCCCTGGCGGTAATGGCGGGGATGGGGTGGATATTGCTGGTGATGTCACCAGTGGGGCAGGTGAAATTGAAATCACCGGTACCAGCGGTAATGGTGCTAACGGAGCCGATGGTAATGATGCCAGCGACGGAGATGAGACCGAGGGCGATAATGGCGGTGCTGGCGGTGCTGGTGGAATTGGCGTGTATTTGGAAAGCGGCAGCGTCATTACCAGTACTTCCGGATATATTGGTATCAGCGGAGGTGGCGGTACAGGGGGCACCGGCGGCGCGGGCGGTAATGGTGATGTTCTTTATACCGATGTTGGTACAGGTGGCGAAGGCGGCCCTGGCGGAGTTGGCGATGAACTTGATGGTGACATTACCACTGGCGGGTCTGGTGCAGTCACTGTTACAGGCACTGGCGGCGCGGGCGGCGCCGGCGGGGTAGGCACAGGCGGCAATTCTGGTAGTGCTGGCGGTCCTGGCAGCGATGGCAGTGACGGGGAAAATGGTGATGATATAGACGCTGATACTGGTACAAATGGTCAGGCTGGCTCTGATTCTGACTCACCCGGCTCTGATGGCACTGTTGGTACCAATGCAGGCAATGGCGGTAATGGCGCCAATGGAGGCGCGGGAGTGGTTATGACGGGAAGTATTACCAACGGGTCAGGGGAGATTTCTATCACGGGTCAAGGTGGAGTGGGTGGTGCTGGTGGTAATGGTGGTGTTGGGGGTAATGGCGGTGATGGCGGCGATGGTGGTGCCGGTGGTTATGGCGGCATAGGCGGTTATGGCGGCGATGATAATAATGGCGATGGCGGCGGCGGCGGTCAAGGCGGCCAGGGTGGTTCCGGTGGTGCTGGTGCTAACGGGGGTGATGGAGCTGCCGGTGGCAATGGCGGCTTTGGCGGTAGCAGCGGTAATGGCGGGGACGGTGTGGACATTCCAGGAAGTATTATCACCAGTTCGGCAGGTAGTAATACTATCACAGGCACTGCTGGTGATGCAGGTGCCGGCGGCAGCGGTGGTGCCGGTGGATCTGGCGGCAGCGGTGGTGCCGGTGGTACAGGCGGTTATGGCAATATAGGCGGCGCTGGTGGTGTAGGAGGAGCTGGTGATGAGTATACTGGACAGAATGGCGGCAACGGCGGCAACGGCGGTGAGGGCGGTAATGGCGGCAACGGTTCTTATGGCGGCGCAGGTGCTGACGGCGGCAACGGCGGAGCCGGTGGTGTAGCAGGCTATGGCGGTGTGGGCGTGTTCATTACAAGTAGTCTTTCTTGGGGATCCGGCAGTCTCACCATTACTGGTACAGGTGGCATCGGCGGCAACGGTGGTGCTGGTGGTGCCGGCGGGGCAGCTGGTGCGGGTGGCGGCGGCGGTAATGGTGGCGCAGGCGGTCAGGGCGGCGGAGGTAATTACGGCGGCGGAGGTAATAGTGCCTATGAGGGCTCTTTTTCTAATGGCGGCAATGGCGGGACAGGTGGCAACGGTGCCCAAGGAGGCACTGGCGGCGGCGGCAGTTATGGCGGGGATGGTGGTAACGGCGGCACTGGCGGCAATGCTGGTGGTACCGGTAACGGCGGTGATGGTGTAGAAATTGGGGAAAGTATTACCAGCACCTCGGGAAGCATTGGAATTACAGGTACCGGTGGTGTTGGAGGTAGTTCTGATAGTGCTGGCAGCGGCGGGGATGGCGGTGAGGGGGGAGCGAATGGTGACGGCGGTGTTGGCGGTATGGGCGGCAATGGTTATGGCGGCGGTGGTGGAGGTAGCGGCGATGATCAAGATGGTTATAATCCCGGTACTCAAGGCAATGGTGGGATTGGTGCCAATGGCGGTATGGGCGGGAATTTTAGTACCGGTTATAGTGGCGGAGGCACTGGAGGTAATAGCGGCTCATCCATAAGTGGAAGTGATGGCGGTGCCGGGGTATATATTACCGGCAGTATTTCCAGCACATCTGGCGATATCAGTATTACAGCTGTTTTAGGGGTTGGCGGCAACGGCAGCGGCGCTGTTTCTGGCGGGGATGCGGGGACAGGCGGGACTGCCAGTACTTATGGTACAGGCGGTGCCGGCGGCCCTGGAGGACTCGATTATGGCGGCGGTGGTGCAGATGGTAGTGGCGGCAATGGCGGCAGCGCGGGTGATACCACTGGTGGTCAAGGACCCATTGGCAGTACTGGTGGTGCCGGCGGTATTCCCGGATCCACTGGTCCGGCCGGTCCTAATGGCAGCGCTGGAAGCGGAACTTCTTCTAGTGGCAACGGAGGCTCTGGCAACGGGATATACATCGGCAGCAGTTCGATCATCGGCAGCGGCGGGGAATCTGGAAATATTACCCTGATCGCGGACAATATGGCATTTGACGACAGCACCAGTAGTGTTGAGACGACAGGTATCGTTACTTTAGAGCCTTACACCATAAGCCTCAGCATCGGTGTCAATGATGACGGTGAAGATTTGAATTTTACGAGCAGCGACCTTGATGCTATTACCGCAGGTAGTTTTGTTTTCGGCAATACTTCTGACAACAATTATATTGATGTGGGAGAAAGTACATGGGATGTTCCGGTCACCTTTATTAACGGTGATGTTATATTTCTTGGCCCACAGAGTTTGGGTACAAATCCGCTGCTTGCTGTTGCCAACGCATATATAACGCTTGATTCTGGAGCAATCATTACTTCTACCGCCACCTCAGGTAATTCTATTATACTTGTCGGTGGTTATGGATTTTATAATTTTGAAGGATCCGACGCCCTTAACCCAGGTTCCGGCACTGCCCGTTGGATCGTGTATTCCACCGCTCCCACGGAGGATAGTGACGGCGCCTCCGTGCTTGACCCGGGACATATCATCGGTGGTAAAACATATACCTCGGAACCACCGGGGGATATTTCCGGTAATGAAAATACCTGGGTTTACTCCTCCGCGGGCATAACCGTATCCGGAGATACTTATTCCGGCCTGGGTTCTTCACCCCTGGGCAATGGGATCACGATCAATCTTCTTGATAATGGCGCTTTGCTGGGCACAACCACCACGACTACCATCAACAGCCAAACAGGGGCGTATAGCCTTTCAGGTATTTACCTTTCTTCTAACGATGATCTTTTAGTTTACATTGGCAGCAATTCCATTCAGGGAGGCACCGCGACGATCGCTTTGAATAATTCATCTAATATCACAGGGTTCGACATTTATGAAAATAATTTGATCCTCAGGAGTCAATCCGGCGGTACTGTCACCAACACAATATTATATACAGCCATAGGATCCTACAGTGATTCGTATATCCCTTATTCAATTTCTTCCAGTGATTATAATTTAAAACTTAATACGGGCGTCGGGCTGATCGTCTGGGATGGGGATACGTTTGCCCCGGCCTACGATGTCACCCTGCAGGGCAATGGGACAAATCTTTGGATACAGACGAGTGCCACTCTTGATGCAGGCGGCGGCACCTTCACTGTCGGGGGAAGCTTTAAAAATCAGGGGACCTTTAGCGCCAGCGCCTCCAACGTGATCTTTGATTCAACCGCCACTGGCAACACGGTCACCACCAATGGCAATAGCTTTTATAAGGCGACCTTTGATGGATCAGGCGGCGGATGGGACCTGCAGGATGCGCTTACAACGACGAGCAATTTAACGATAACCGCAGGCACTCTTGATGCCGAGGACCATAACATGACTATCGGAGGCGATTGGAGCAATACCGGAACATTCACGCCCGACGGTGACACCGTGACCTTTAACGCCTCAACAGGGACACAGACACTCAGTTCAGACTCGGATTTTGACAACATCACCCATTCAGGTGCCGGGACATTATTGTTCACTTCCGGCGTGGCGCTGGAAAGCGGTTATACGTTCACCAATTCAAATGGCCTTGTTGATCTAAACGGTCAATCCTGGACAATGACGGGAGACACCCTCTCTAATAGTGGCGGCACCATTCAGCTGATCGGGTCGGAATCAGTCACCGGTTTAAGCGCGGGCACCATTTTGGGAACAGTGATCTATTATGGCACAGGGTCATATTCTACTTTAAAGCTCGGTGGGGCTTATACTAATTTGACCTTTAATGGCAGTGACGCGGCATGGACCATTGCGGGAGCGGTGACGGCGAGCACACTTTCATTGTCAGGCAGCGGGGCAGCGTACACGTTTAGCAACACCAGTAATGATATTAGCAATGTTTCAGCCAACAGCGGTACGATTAGTCTGACAGATGACACGGCCCTGACCATCACTTCCGGCGGTATCACGGCCGGAGGCAATCTGACCCTGATCGACCCTGACGCTATTACAGACAATGGGGCCATCGCCGTGGGGACGCACAATTTGACCATCCAGACGGATACGACACCTTCTTTTGCCGACGGAGTTAATACCGTCACGGGGACAGGCACGTTGACCATAGAGCCCCTGACCTTAAGCGACACCATGGGTGTTGATTACAGCACCGGCACCACTTTTTATATCACTTCAACAGATCTGTCAGCCATTCATTCAACTTTTAGCAGCATTATTTTTGGTAGTACCAGTGCCACAGGCCCTCTGGATGTAGGGGCTTATAACCCGAATATGAGCACAACTTTTCAGACAGGTACCGGTAATGTCAATTTCGAAGGAAGCATGACCCCCTCGAGCGGAAAGAGCCTGACCGCGACGACCAATGGGGGCAATATCAATTTACCGGAGGTCACTTTCACAGCTACTGACGCGGGTATTACATTGTCCCCCTCATCCGGCGGCAGTGTTGATCTAAGCGGCAATGTCACGCTGGACTCAAGCGGCGGCGGGATCACGCTGGGAGGTCCGGTGAATGGTGATCATAACCTTACGATCAACTCTGGCGCGGGCACGACGACCTTCAGCGGAGCAGTCGGCAATTCTACATCACTCAATAATCTTACCGTTGATGCGGATGACATAAGCATTGCTTCAACCATTGCCGCTAGTTCTGTCACCCTTGCTCCCGGAGATACCACGACGACGTTAGGCTTCGGAGGGACTGACCCCTCAGGCACCCTGAAAATAACACAGGCGATGATGGACGAGATCGATGCTGCGACAGTCACCATCGGCCGCAGTGATTCCACAGCCACTTTGACCACCAACACCTTTAATTTTGAATCAACATTGACGACTTTAAACATCGATGGGGGTAATGTTGTGATCAGTGGAAATATCACCAAAGCCAGCGGCAGCGGAGACAGTACCTTGGTCATTAACGCTTTTCAGGATATTGTGGTTGGCAGTGACAATATTATTGAGGTGAATACCGCTTCAACCAGCCACAAGCTGAATGTGGAGCTTAATTCCAATGATAGCGGCAATAATGACGGTTTTATTGCTGTCGGTGGCAGCATACTGACTAATGGCGGTTATATCGAACTTATCGGAGATGGCAGCGGCTATGCCTTCGGAGACAGCAGCGGGGATGATTTTGGTTATCTGTCTTATTATGGTATTCAATTAATAGGGGCGACATTAGACGCAAGGACCAGTGATCACAGCAGCGGTGGTAATATCACTTTGTCAGGGAAAGGGGGAGTTGATGGCGCCAGCGGGATAGTCATGGAAGGTTCTATTGTAGAGAGTGCGGGTAGCGGGACGATTACGATGACTGGTTACGGTGAGGCAAGTAGCAGCATAGGCGTTGATATTGATGCATCCAGCAGTGTGATTGCAGGAACAAACACCATTAATATCAATGGCTATGGCGGCAATGGCAGTGCAGGCTCAGGCAATGCTGACGATGGTTCAGGTAACGCCGGTAATACCGGTGGGGCTGGGATTTTTCTTCAGGGCAGTATTAGCAGCACAATGGGTACCATTGATATTAACGGTTACGGCGGCGATGGCGGTGATGGTGTTGATGGCGGTAATGGCAGCGGCAGCAATGGTCATGACGGCGGCGATGGAGGTGATGCCGGCATTGGCGTGGATATTGAGAGCGGCAGTTCCATCACCAGTACCTCTGGAGATATTGATGTCGTAGGTAATAACGGCGGTGGTTATGGTGCTGGTGGTACCGGCGGTGCGGGCGGCAATGCTCCCAGCGGGTATACAGGCGGCACAGGCGGCACAGGCGGCACCGGCGGAGTTGGTGTAAAAGTTGACAGCACTATCAGCACCGGCGGGTCCGGCACGGTGACCGTCACAGGCACCGGCGGCACCGGCGGCACCGGCGGTGTGGGCACAGCAGGTACAGCTGGTAGCAACGGTACAGATGCTACTGATGGCAGTGGTAATGGCGGCGATGCTCAAACAAACGCCGGCAATGGGGATATTGGTGGTAATGGCGGTAATGGCGGCGTTGGCGGTAATGGCGGGGATGGGGTGGATATTTTAAGTACTGTTAGCAGTGCTTCAGGAACTAATATGATCACAGGCACTGCGGGAAACGGTGGCGCAGGCGGTGCAGGAGGAGTTGGCGGCAGCGGTGGCGCAGGAGGAGCTGGCGGCACCGGCGGCGAGGGTTCCTATGGCAGCTACGAGGGGGGTACCGGAGGGAATGGTTCTTTCGGCGGCAATGGTCAAGACGGTGGTCATGGCGGTAATGGGGCTCTTGGCGGCACCGGCGGAGTGGGGGTTAGTATTGCTGACAGTGTTGCCAGCGGTGCCGGTGATATTACCGTCACGGGTAATGGCGGCGTGGGCGGCGTGGGCGGCAGCGGTGGCACGGGAGGCAGTGGTGGTGCCGGTGGAGAGGGAGGAGAGGGAGGTATTGGCGGGATTGGTTACAACGATAATAATAATGATGGCAGCGGTACCGGCAACGGCGGTGATGGCGGCGATGGTTCTTATGGAGGCAATGGAGCTGTTGGTGATAATGGTGGTACTGGAGCCATTGGCGGTGATGGCGGGGATGGGGTGGATATTTCCGGCACTGTTAGCAGTAGTTCAGGAACGAATACCATAACAGGCACTGCGGGAAACGGTGGTACAGGAGGCGCAGGAGGCACGGGCGGCAGTGGCGGCGCAGGTGGTGCCGGCGGCGGCGGCGGGACAGGAGGCAACGGCGGTTATGGTGGCTATGGCGGCCAATATGATGGCCAAGGCGGCGGCGGTGGCGGCAACGGCGGTGATGGCGGTGATGCTTCTTATGGCGGTGTTGGAGCTCTTGGTGGCAATGGCGGCAACGGAGCTCTTGGCGGCAATGGCGGAGTCGGTGTAAATATTTCAGGCAGTATCAGTAGTACATTAAATTCTGTTACAGGCACTGCTGGCGATGGCGGTATTGGCGGTAGCGGTGGTAGCGGTGGTGCCGGTGGTGTCGGTGGTAGCGGTGGTGCGGGTGGTGCCGGTGGTGCCGGTGGTAGCGGTGGCACTGGTAACAATGATGAAAGTGATGATGGCGGCAACGGTGGTGATGGCGGCAGCGGTGGTGCTGGTGGCAACGGTGGTGATGGTTCTTATGGCGGCAGCGGCAGCTCCGGAGGAAGCGGCGGCAACGGCGCTGGTGGCGGTACTGGCGGGGTGGGGGTGGATATTTCAAATAGTTTTTCCGGTGGATCTTTTGATATCACGGTCACAGGTAACGGTGGCAGCGGCGGCAGCGGTGGGAATGCTGGCAGCGGCGGCGCGGCTGGTACTGGCGGCGATGGCGGCAGCGGCGGCGGCTATACTGATGGTGGTGATGCTGGTTTAGGAGGCAATGGTTCAAGCCCGGGAGATGGTTCTTATAACAACGGCGGCAACGGCGGCACTGGCGGCAACGGTGGTGCTGGCGGCAACGGCGGCAATGGAAGTTATGGTGGCAGCGCCGGCAACGGCGGCAACGGCGGCAACGCCGGTAGCGGCGGCAACGGCGGTGATGGTGTGGACATCCCTGATAATTTTAACAGCACATCAGGCACGATCACTGTTTCAGGAACGGCCGGCAGCGGGGGCAACGCGGGTGACGCGGGTAACGGCGCCACTGGCGGCAGCGGTGGCGCAGGTGGTTCTGGTGCCAGCGGCAACGCGGGGACCACTGGAGGTACTGGCGGCAGCGGCGGCATGGGAGATGAGGAAGATACTTATTCTGACGGCAATGGCGGCCAAGGCGGCAATGGCGGCAATGGTGGCAATGGCGGAGGGATTATTACTAATAATGGTCTTTCTGGCGGCGACGGCGGCGACGGCGGTAACGCTGGTGATGGCGGCAGCGGCGGCAGCGGCGGCAAAGGGGTAAACATTGCCGGTAGTTTGGCCAGTACTTCAGGACACGTCAGTATCACAGCTGTCCTGGGAAGCGCAGGTAGCGGCAGCAGCAGCGGCAGTGGCGGCGCCAGTTACGGCGGAGGTGCTGGGGGCGGTTATGGCAGCGGCGGCAATGGCGGTGGCAACGGCAACGGCGGCAATGGCGGCGGCAATTATGGCGGCAGCGGCGGCGGTGGAGACGCAGCAGGTAATGGGGGGAATGCTGGTGACGGTACTGAGGGCACTGATGCTGATGGTGGCGACTACGGTACTGGAGCCGGTCCTTCAAGCAGCGGCACTAACGGCAACAACGGCAGCGGCGGCAGCCTTGCTTCTTCAGGTTCCGGCGGTAGCGCCGGCAAGGGGCTTTATATTGGTGCCAGTGGCATCATCGGCGGGGTCAGCGAAACTGCGGCGTTAACATTAATCGCTGACAATTTTTCATTCAACGATGATCCCAGCGTGAAAACAACAGGGAATATCACCTTCGCGCCTCTTGAAGATACTTCGATGGGAGTGGGGGCAAGCTTCGGTGGTTCACCGGACACGGTGATCAGCGATGCAGCGATCAGCGACGCAAGTGCTACAAGCATTACTTTCGGTGACAGCACCACCACGTCACTTGAGATACACAGCTCTGCTGCCTTTACAGATGTCCCGGGTATTTCCTTTGTCTCCGATGGCACTATTACCATGGATAGCACCAACGGCGATAGCAGCAATGTCACCTTCATCAGCAATGATTCTCCCAGCATCGAGACATCCTTCACCACTTCAGGAAATGTTACTTTTGAACCTCTCACCAGCAATGCGACGATGGGGGTGGGGGACGGGGCATCAGGAACGCTTGATATTTCCAACAGCTTGATCTCTGCCATCACCGCAGGCAGCCTCACCTTTGGAAGCACCAATACAGGGGCATTGGATATCCACACAAGCAGTACATTTGGTGTCCCAACAAATTTTATTACCAATGACGCGGATATTACGCTGGACAGTAATGTCACCACCCATGGCGGCGATACCTTTCATGATCCGGTCATTGTTGATGGTAATTATACTGTTGCGGACAATGACAGCGGTAATATCATCTTTGACAGCACGATCAATTCTTATTCCAACGGTGAGTACATCTTCACTATCGAAACGGGCAGTTCAATCACGATCGATGGTGTTGTCGGTGGGACAGCACCTTTGTATGCATTAATTCTGCTTAGCAATACGGCTCCTGTTCTTAATGCGGCTGTTACCACGGCAGTGGATGTCACCTTCGCTCCTTATACCAGTACCACCACGATGGGGGTAGGTGAAAGTTTTATCGGAGGCACACCGGCCTTGGTGATCAGCGACGCATTTCTCAGCGGCATAACAACTGCAGGCTTTGTTTTTGGGAACAGTTCAACCGGTAATATGGAAATTAACAGCAACGGTGCTGTTTTTGACAGGCCAGTTACCTTTGTCTCCGGCGGCACTATTACTATAGATAACACGAGCGGGGGAAGCGATAACGTGACTTTTATGAGCAATACTGCCCCGACCTTCCACAGCGGGTCTTTTACGACGACCGGCAATGTCACCTTTGCACCCCTCAGCGGTGATACGTTGGGCGTGGGTGCCAGCTTTACCAGCACGCCTAATCTGGTCATCAGCGACTCCCTGATCAATGAGGTAACTGCCACCAATATCATTTTCGGCAACAGCACCACCGGCGATATACAGATCGATACCGGCTATGATTTCAGCCTGCCGGTGACGTTTACTTCAGGAGAAGGCAGCTATATAGCCGTTGAAGGCAATATTACTAAAACGAGCGGGACTGACACCACCCTGACCTTCAATTCTTATGAAGATATTGTCATCAATAGCAATGTCGATATCAGTGTGAATACCGGTGCAGATAGTCACAAACTTAATGTTGATCTTATTTCTAACGACAGTGAGCTCAGCAACGGCGCGATCTTTATGGATTCCGGCAGCAGTATCCACACCAACGGCGGGGACATCACGTTCACAGGTTTCACCGGGTATGCTTGTGGCAACGGCAATATCTATGATAGCACTGCCCTTAATGCAGGGATCACTTTAAAAGACGCAACACTGGATGCGCGCAACAGTAATGATAGCGCGGGCGGGGATATAATTTTAAATGGGGTTAGCAATGTTTACGGGAAGAATGGCATAGATGTTCTAAGCAGTTCTGTCATAGAGACTGCGGGTACTGGGACTATTTCTCTTACAGGTTATGGTGATCCAGGAGCTACGGCTGGCACCGGCGGCATTGGAGTAAGCATCAACTCTGGCAGCATTACCAGCGTTTCGGGGGACATTAATATCACAGGCACCGGCGGCGCAGGAGGTGCGGGTACTACTTATGGAGGCTTTGGAGATACCCCTGGAGGGACTGGTGGCACTGGCGGCGCAGGTGTTTTGATCGGCGGCAGTGTTACCAGCACATCAGGAACCATTCTCATCACAGGCACCGGCGGAGCAGGTGGCACCGGCGGAGCAGGCCAAAACGGCGGTAACGGTAGCGACGGTGGTCCCGGTACGCAAGGTGAGAGTGGTGATGAGATTAATCCATATCAAGGCACTAATGGCGATGATGGCGGAGCAGGCGGCACCGGCAGTCCCGGCGGCATCGGCGGTAATGGCGGCACCGGTGGCACCGGCGGCGTCGGCGTGATCGTTGCCGGCAGCATTACCAACGGTACCGACCAGATTGAAGTTACGGGTTATGGCGGAGCAGGCGGCCTTGGTGGAAATGGCGGCACCGGCGGCAGTGGGGGTAATGGCGGCACGGGCGGCACCGGTGGCCTTGGCGGAACAGGATATGGCGGCAATGATGGTGACGGTGTTGGTCTTTCAGGGAATCCTGGTGGCGGCGGCGGCACCGGCGGCGATGGCGGACAAGGCGGTGATGGCGCCTATGGTAATAGCGGTGGGAATGCTGGCACTGGCGGTATGGGGGGGGACGGCGTGGATGTTTCCGGCAGCATTACCAGCGGCTCAGGTGCTATCACGGTACTTGGTACTTCTGGAGCTGGCGGTGATGCAGGGACTGCAGGCACCGGCGGTGCTGGCGGTGACGGCGGTGACGGCGGTGTTGGCGGCACCGGCGGCAGTGGCGGTGGCGGCGGTGAGGGTGGTCCTGCCTACGATGACGGGATGGATCCTAACCAAGGCGCTTCTGGCGGCGATGGCGGTGATGGCGGCAGCGGCGGCGATGGCGGCGATGGCGGCAATGGCTATTGGGGAGGTAATGGCGGCGATGGCGGCAATGGCGGCAATAGTGGAAATGGGGTGGACGTTACTGGAAGTATTACCAGTACATCAGGTGCCATTGCCATCACAGCTGTTTTAGGCGGCGGTGGCAGTACAAGTATCGGCGGAGCTGGAGGCAGTCTTGGCAGCGCTGGTACCGGCGGCGATACAGGCGGTGGCGGTGGCGGCGGCAATGGTGGTTCTGGCGGCACCGGTGCTGAAAATGGCCCCCAAGGCAGCGCTGGTAACAACGGCAACGGTGGCTCTTCAGGATTTTCCAGCGGTGCTGATGGAAGTAGTGAAGGCAGCATCGGCAGCAACGGTCCTGATGGTTCGGATGATGGATCAGAAGGCACGGGTCTTGCCCTCAGCGGCACCATTGGCAATGGAAGTGAGGCCGGCGATATTAGCTTAATCGCTGATAGTTACTCATTCACCGGTGATGCCAACGTTGAAACCTCAGGCAATGTTACTTTTGCGCCTAATACATCTGACTATTTCACGATAGGGGTAGGAGAATCTTTTTATTCATCCCCGACCTGGATTATAAGCGATTCCATGCTTAGCTATGTGAGCGCCAGCAGCCTTACTTTGGGAAACGGTAATGATCTCGGTATGGAAGTGTTTAGTGACGGACCTCTCTTCGATAATTTTGCTGCTGTTTCCTTTGTTTCCGGCGGCACCATTACCATGGATAATACCAGTGGCGGTAACAGTAATGTATCTTTTATCAGTGACACTCCTCCGGGTTTTTATAACGGATCATTTGCTACCACAGGCAATGTCACCTTTGCTCCTTTAACCGGTGACATCACGATGGGCGTTGGAGACCCTTCCGGATCGCCGCCGCCATTTTTGATCGACGATGATCTGCTGGGCCAAGTGACTGCGGGAAGCTTCACTTTCGGAAACAGCAGCGATACCGGGGGCATTGTAATCTATAGTACCTCTAGCTTCGCGGTCCCTATTTCCTTTATCAACAGCAGCACTATCACCAATGGATCAGGGGATAACTTAAATAGCAGCAGCGATATAACTTTTATCACCGACTCGGTCCCGACCTTTAACGCGGCCATAAGTACAACGGGCAATGTCACTTTTGAACCCTTGACTAGCGGCACCACGATGGGCGTGGGCACTGGCGCGAGTGGAATCCTGGATATAGGCGAAGGTCCGATCTCTGATATTTCAGCAGGCAGCATTACCTTTGGTGGCAGCAGCACCGGGGATATGAATATCGATACGTCCCTAACATTTACTGATCCGGTGGTATTTATCACAGGCAGTGGTCATTCCATTACCATGAATGATGGCAATATTAACTCCAATGTTTCTAGCGGCGCGCTTCCGGCTTCTCATGCTGCCGTTGTCATCGCATCCGGAGGCAATGTTTTATTTGGCGAAGGAGCTGGCATTGATCTGATAGGCAGCGGCCGCTGGATCGTGTATTCTACCCAAGCTTCATCTGACACCAATGGAAATCTCAGCCCTGCCCAGACCATCTATGACCAAACCTATGATTCAGAAGCACCGGGCAGTGTGCCCAATCTTGGCGAAAATACATGGGTTTATTCCAGCGGCGGTCCCCTTGATCATTTTGTATGGACTGCGATTCCTTCTAAAACTGCTGGAGGGGTTTTTACAGTGGGGATCACAGCTGAAGATGTGAACAATGATGTAACAACCTTGGATGCCGATGGCGATCCTCTGGGCACAGTAACAGCGGGCTTTACATCAACAGCCACCGCTTCGTCCAATGCCACTGATCCGACCTATAACGGGACCAGCATCGCTTCAGGACAGACTGTCGATGCATCCATCACCTTTAGCGGCGGTACGGCGACAACGAGCAATATTGTTTTGACGAATGCAAGTCAAACGCCGACCCTGACGATCAGCTATCAAAGCAAAACAGGGACGTCGAATGCCGTAACGGTCAATCCGGCAACAGCCTCCGTGCTTGCGCTAACAACTCAGCCGAGTGGAGCGACAGCGGGAAGCGCGTTTGGAACACAGCCGGTGCTCAAGACAGAGGATGCCTATGGCAACTTATCGACAGTAGGTTTAGCATCGAGCGACGTCATTACTGCAAGCGTCTCTAGTGGCAGTGGGACATTGCAGGGAACAGTAACAGAAGATATTGGCACAGGTCATGGCGATGGCACCGTAACCTTTAGCGGATTAAGGGATGACGTTGCCCAATCGGGATTGGAATTAGCATTTACCCCGGCATCAGGATTATCAACACCGACATCTACTGGCTTTACAGTCAGTCCAGCTGCAGCGACGGTATTAGCGATCACGACTCAGCCTAGTGGTGCCACCGCAGGCTCTGCGTTTGGAACACAGCCGGTGCTTGTCACCGAAGACGCCTATGGCAACTTATCGACAGTAGGTTTAGCATCGAGCGACGTCATTACTGCAAGCGTCTCTAGTGGCAGTGGGACATTGCAGGGAACAGTAACAGAAGATATTGGCACAGGTCATGGCGATGGCACCGTAACCTTTAGCGGATTAAGGGATGACGTTGCCCAATCGGGATTGGAATTAGCATTTACCCCGGCATCAGGCTTATCAACACCGACATCTACTGGCTTTACAGTCAGTCCAGCTGCAGCAACGGTATTAGCTATTACAACGCAGCCCAGTGGCGCAACAGCAGGATCTGCGTTTGGAACACAGCCAGTGCTTGTCACCGAAGACGCATATGGTAACTTATCAACAGTAGGTTTAGGATCGAGCGACGTCATTACTGCGAGCGTCTCTAGTGGCAGTGGAACATTGCAGGGAACAGTAACAGAAGATATAGGAACATCTCATGGTAATGGCACAGCCACCTTTACGAATTTAAGGGATGACGCGGCACAGTCAGGATTGGAATTAAACTTTACCCCGGCAACAGGCTTATCAACACCGACATCTACTGGCTTTACAGTAAGCCCAGCTGCAGCAACGGTATTAGCGATCACGACTCAGTCTGGTGGCGCCACTGCAGGTAGTGCGTTTGGGACACAGCCAGTGCTCGAGACGGAAGATGCTTATGGCAACTTATCGACAGTGGGATTAGCATCAAGCGACGTCATTACCGCGAGCATTTCTAGCGGCAGTGGAACCCTGCAGGGAACATTGGCCGAAGACATCGGAACAAGCCATGGCAACGGAACAGTAACATTTACCGGACTAAGAGATGATGTCGCACAATCAGGATTGGAATTAGCATTTACCCCAGCATCAGGCTTATCAACACCGATATCTACTGGCTTTACAGTAAGCCCAGCAACAGCCACTGTCTTGGCGATCACAACGCAGCCAAGTGGCGCCACCGCAGGATCTGCGTTTGGAACACAGCCAGTGCTTGTCACCGAAGACGCTTATGGCAATTTATCTACAGTGGGCTTAGCATCAAGTGATGTGATCACAGCGAGCATTCATAGTGGCGGCAGCGGAACATTACAAGGAACAGTGACAGAAGACATCGGAACAAGCCATGGCAATGGCACAGTAACGTTTAGCGGGTTAAGGGATGACGTTGCCCAATCAGGATTGGAATTAAACTTTACCCCGGCATCAGGATTATCAACAGCGACATCGAGCGGCTTTACAGTCAGTCCAGCTGCAGCGACGGTATTGGCCATTACAACGCAGCCAAGTGGCGCCACCGCAGGATCTGCGTTTGGAACACAGCCAGTGCTTGTCACCGAAGACGCTTATGGCAATTTATCTACAGTGGGCTTAGCATCAAGTGATGTGATCACAGCGAGCATTCATAGTGGCGGCAGCGGAACATTACAAGGAACAGTGACAGAAGACATCGGAACAAGCCATGGCAATGGCACAGTAACGTTTAGCGGGTTAAGGGATGACGTTGCCCAATCAGGATTGGAATTAAACTTTACCCCGGCATCAGGATTATCAACAGCGACATCGAGCGGCTTTACAGTCAGTCCAGCTGCAGCGACGGTATTGGCCATTACAACGCAGCCAAGTGGCGCCACCGCAGGATCTGCGTTTGGAACACAGCCGGTGCTTGTCACCGAAGACGCTTATGGCAACTTATCGACAGTAGGTTTGGCATCGAGCGACGTCATTACTGCGAGCGTCTCTAGTGGCAGTGGTACATTGCAGGGAACAGTAACAGAAGATATTGGCACAGGTCATGGCAATGGCACAGTAACGTTTAGCGGGTTAAGGGATGACGTTGCCCAATCAGGATTGGAATTAAACTTTACCCCGGCAACAGGCTTATCAACACCGACATCTACTGGCTTTACAGTCAGTCCAGCTGCAGCGACGGTATTGGCCATTACAACGCAGCCAAGTGGCGCCACCGCAGGATCTGCGTTTGGAACACAGCCAGTGCTCGTCACAGAAGACGCTTACGGTAATTTATCGACAGTAGGTTTAGCCTCAAGCGATGTGATCACCGCGAGCGTCTCAAGCGGCAGCGGAACATTACAAGGAACAGTAACAGAAGATATTGGCACAGGTCATGGCAATGGCACAGTAACGTTTAGCGGGTTAAGGGATGACGTTGCCCAATCAGGATTGGAATTAAACTTTACCCCGGCAACAGGCTTATCAACACCGACATCTACTGGCTTTACAGTCAGTCCAGCTGCAGCGACGGTATTGGCCATTACAACGCAGCCAAGTGGCGCCACCGCAGGATCTGCGTTTGGAACACAGCCAGTGCTCGTCACAGAAGACGCTTACGGTAATTTATCGACAGTAGGTTTAGCCTCAAGCGATGTGATCACCGCGAGCGTCTCAAGCGGCAGCGGAACATTACAAGGAACAGTGACAGAAGACATCGGAACAAGCCATGGCAATGGCACAGTAACGTTTAGCGGATTAAGGGATGACGTTGCCCAATCGGGATTGGAATTAGCATTTACCCCGGCAACAGGCTTATCAACAGCGACATCGAGCGGCTTTACAGTCAGTCCAGCTGCAGCGACGGTATTGGCCATTACAACACAACCAAGTGGGGCAACAGCAGGATCTACCTTTGGAACACAGCCAGTGCTTGTCACCGAAGACGCTTATGGCAATTTATCTATAGTGGGCTTAGCATCAAGTGATGTGATCACCGCAAGTATTCATAGTGGCGGTAGTGGTACATTACAAGGAACAGTGACAGAAGACATAGGCACATCCCATGGCGATGGTACAGCCACCTTTACGAATTTAAGGGATGACACGGCACAGTCAGGTTTGAAATTAGACTTTACACCAGCATCGGGCTTATCAACAGAAACCTCTGGCAGCTTTACAGTAAGTCCAGCCGCAGCGACGGTATTGGCCATTACAACGCAGCCAAGTGGCGCCACCGCAGGATCTGCGTTTGGAACACAGCCGGTGCTTGTCACCGAAGACGCTTATGGCAACTTATCGACAGTAGGTTTAGCATCGAGCGACGTCATTACAGCGAGCGTCTCAAGCGGCAGTGGGACATTACAAGGAACAGTGACCGAAGATATAGGAACAAGTCATGGTAATGGAACCGTAACCTTTACAAATTTGAGAGATGATGTTGCCCAATCAGGATTGGAATTAGCATTTACCCCGGCATCAGGCTTATCAACAGCAACATCGAGCGGCTTTACAGTAAGTCCAGCCGCAGCGACGGTATTAGCCATTACAACCCAACCCAGTGGCGCAACAGCAGGTTCTGGGTTTGGAACACAGCCAGTGCTTGTAACCGAAGACATATATGGCAACTTATCGACAGTAGGCTTAGCATCGAGTGATGTGATCACCGCAAGTATTCATAGTGGCGGTAGTGGTACATTACAAGGAACAGTGACAGAAGACATAGGCACATCCCATGGCGATGGTACAGCCACCTTTACGAATTTAAGGGATGACACGGCACAGTCAGGTTTGAAATTAGACTTTACACCAGCATCGGGCTTATCAACAGAAACCTCTGGCAGCTTTACAGTAAGTCCAGCCGCAGCGACGGTATTAGCCATTACAACCCAACCCAGTGGCGCAACAGCAGGTTCTGCGTTTACTACTCAGCCCGTACTTGTCACCGAAGACGCTTATGGTAACTTATCAACAGTAGGTTTAGCCTCGAGCGATGTGATCACAGCGAGCGTCTCAAGCGGCAGCGGAACATTACAAGGAACAGTAACAGAAGATATCGGAACTGGTCACGGCAATGGCACAGTAACGTTTAGCGGATTACGGGATGACGTTGCACAATCAGGGTTGGAATTAAACTTTACTCCGGCATCAGGCTTATCAACAGCAACATCGAGCGGCTTTACGGTCAGTCCAGCCGCAGCAACAGTATTGGCGCTCAGCACACAACCCAGTGGTGCCACCGCCGGCTCTGCATTTGGTACACAACCAGTACTTGTTACCGAAGACGCGTATGGCAATCTATCAACCGTAGGTTTATCAGCGAGCAATGTCGTCACCGCAAGCATCCATAGCGGTAGTGGTGTATTGCAAGGGACATTGACAGGGGATATCGGTACAAGTCATGGCAATGGAACGGTCACGTATACCAATTTAGGAAGTGACACCGTCCAGTCAGGGCTCGAATTAGATTTTACCGCATCAGGATTAATAACAGCGACTTCCAATGGTTTTACAGTCGCATCGCCAGGAAATGGTAATAATAGCGGAAATATCAACAACAGCACAACCCTGCTGCCAGATCTTTTCAATGAACTCACACAGCCTTTTGTTATTATTGTCCCGTTAATGTTTGGAGAGACCACAGCGAATGCCCAGGAACCTCCGGTGTCTCCATTGACCGTCACCGCGATCTTCTCATCAGTATCACCAAATCAGGATCAGTCATCCGTGACTCTAGAAACAACGAATTTTGCAGCGGGATCAAATAGTATAACGTTGGGATTTTCCTGGAACGTCATGCCGATAGACATGGAAGTGACAGTCATTCTATTTTCCGCAACGGACGACAAAGAAGTTTTAGAGTATAATCTGTTGATACCACAAGGAAAGGCATTGGGCGGAATTCAATTAACCATGCCTCAAGGCCAATCTTTCCCTGTGGGTTCGTACAAGGTCAAGATCAAATCAGGCCATAAAGTCTTGGGCACGGCGAGTTTTACGGTGGGAAACTAGTGCTTGAGAGATCATAGCTGTTGTGGTATCTTATTCGAATGTCGGAAAAGACCAAGAACAAGAAATTAAGCATCACTTCAGACCAAGAGCTGCAGATCCTGCGCAATGTGGTTGATATTGCTTCTTCTGAACTTGATTTAAATCTTACCTTACAATTAATTGTCAAGATCGTCACTGAGATGACGGACGCGGATTCTGTTTTCGTCTACCTGTTAGATGAGAGCAAGCGGAATTTAGTGCTGATGGCCTCCAAGACTGCCCACAAAAAAGAATTGGGTAATATCGTCCTGAAAACCGGTGAAGGGATCACCGGCTGGGTAGCCCAGGAAAACACGACGGTGGCTATCAAATCCCGTGCCTATAAAGACCCTCGGTTTAAAGGTTTTGATGTTCTTCCTGAAGACCGGTATGAGGCTTTTCTATCTGTACCCGTTATCTATAAGGGAAAAGCCATTGGTGTTGTCAATGTCCAGCATAAGAGCCAGCAGGATTATTCGGCTGAGACGGTCAACCTGATCGAAATGATCGCCAAGCAGGTCGGCGGCATCATCGAGCATGCCCGGTTATTTGAAGAGACTAAAAAGAAAGCATTGCAGTTTGATTCCCTTATCAAGGTTAGCCAATCGATCACAAGCGAAGATTACCTTGATGAGATCCTTGATCTGATCGTCGTTGTCACCGCCGAGATGCTGAATTCCAAGATCTGTTCCATCATGCTGTTGGACGAAAAGGGTGTGGAGCTTTCGATCAAGGCGACCCAATCCCTAAGTGCGGAATACAAGCAAAAGCCTAATATCAAGGTGGAGAACAGCCTGACCGGTTCTGTGATCAAATCAAAGAAACCGGCCAGTGTTTATGATGTCAGCAAGGATGAAAAATATGCTTACCGTGATCTGGCGATCAAGGAAGGTCTGACTTCCATGGTCGCGGTGCCCATGATCGTCAAGGACAAGGCCATTGGTGTTATCAATGTGTATACCAAGAAACCGCATCATTTTGATGATGAAGAGATCAGCATGCTGCAGATCGTGGCCAATCAGGCTGCGGTTGCCGTGGAGAACACCAAGCTGATGCAGGAAGCCCTCAAGGCCCGTGAAGCCCTGGAGACCCGCAAGCTCATTGACCGCGCCAAAGGGGTCCTGATGAAGATGAATAATTTAACCGAAGAAGCCGCTTACCGCCTTATCCACAAGAAAAGCATGGACACCTGCCGCTCCATGAAGGACATTGCTGAGTCTGTCCTTTTAATGGCAGAACTGCAAAAGTAAGATTTTAATTCTTCAACAAAACGAACTATTTTCTATCAAGACCGCAAGATGTTTAATTACAATATTTTGTATCATTTCCTACGGTAGTTAAAAATTTGACAACCCCTCATTATGTGGTATCCTTTCAAGACAGCGCTTTCTAAACTTAGAAAACCACACCTTATGTTCAAAAAAACATTAAGCCTTTTTGTCATTATTTGTTTCTTTTTAACTTCCCTAGGCCCTCTGCCCAAAGCCCATGCAGATGCAGATCTGGCTTTGCCTGCACCCGGGACGATGATGGATTTGAGCCCTGCCTATCAGCCTGCTATTATTAGAGGCCTGACTGTCCATAAAGATAATCCTTTTCTGTTTGATTTTATCGTCGATGTCGGTCAAGACCGGATGTCCGGAGAGCCGCTTAAAAAAGAAGGTGAAAAGCTCATCAAGTATTTCTTGGCAAGTTTGGCTATTCCGGATAAAGATGTCTGGGTCAACTTGAGCCCTTATGAAAAGGACAGGATCATCCCGGACGCCCTCGGCCAAACAGACATGGGCCGCGACCTTCTGGAGCAGGATTACGTCCTCAAACAAATCACAGCTTCTCTAATATATCCTGAAAAGCAATTAGGCAAGGTCTTTTGGAACAGGGTTTATGCCGAGGCCCAGGAAAAATTCGGCACCACTCAAATTCCGGTCGATACTTTTAATAAAGTATGGATCATGGCCGATCGCGCGGAAGTTTTCGAACATAACCAAACAGCTTTTGTGGTCGACAGCCATTTGAAAGTAATGCTAGAAGAAGATTACCTGTCCCTTCAAAAACACAGCGAGAGCAGCGGCACTCATTCTATCACCTCTCAAATAGTCAAACAGATCGTTCTTCCCGAGCTCGAAAAAGAAATTAACACCGGCAAGAACTTTGCGAACCTTCGTCAAATATTCAACTCCATCATCCTGGCCAGCTGGTATAAAAAGAATTTAAAAGAGGCCCTATTGAACCAAGTCTATTCAGACAAAAGCAAGATCAATGGTGTCACGGCAAACCAGGCCAAGGAAGTTCAGGCAGAGATCTATGATCAATACCTCAAGGCATATAAAAAAGGCGTATTTAATTACATTAAAGATGATATCAATGCATCCAACGGCCAAATGCTTCCAAGGAAATATTTCTCCGGAGGTATTACGCCGGCCATGGCCGCACATCCGATTACGGATAATGGCAGGTCTTCCAGAGGACAGGGCTTTTTAAGATCAATGGCCCTTAAGATCACGGCTTTAGTCATCATGGGTACCATGATGTCCCAGCCGCAGGCTGTTCAAGCAAGTCCTCTCTCCGTGCCGTCTGTGCTGCCGGCGGTTTCTACTTCAATCTATTCCGATGCGGCGATGGCGAAAACGGCAGTCAACAAAGATGAAGTGCAGATTATTCCCGGCGGAACATTGTCAAAGCCCATCCCAATTTTTTACAGGGATCAGCCAGACCTTCCTGTGGGGAAGACCATTTTATTAATTCTCGGTCAGAAAACTCTCGAAGTGAAGTTTAAAAGATCAGGCAAGAATACATTTACTATTGAGACAGATAAAATGAAAACCCCGTTGAGGTTAGGGGACAATATTAAGGACTTATTGACAGTTGATTTTGACAACGGGATTTTGTCCCCTGCAAAAGGTTTCGGAAAGCTTCCTAGGGGGTCTGTGCATTTAGATTTAACGGTCAAGAGAGAAACCGCAAGACACGGTTCCCATGGCAGGGCCTATATTGACATGTTGCCGAGAAATTTGACCACCGAAGGACTGACCATATTTTTGACGCCACCGGCAACTAAAACGGTTGCAGAAGCACCGATCAATGATCCATTTGTAATACGCGAGAAATTGGCAAAGGATGGCTGGAGTATTTTGGCTAGAGAAGACGATACCTATACAGCGCGGATCCCTACTAAAGACGCACCGGAATTTGTTCACAGTGAAGTGGATAGGCAGAAAATCGTTATATCCCAAAGGATCGAAAGAGTCATTGGATTTAAAAATACAGTTATCAGTATAAAATTTTTAAAACCAACCCAATCTTATCAAATTGTTTTTACAATCAACCCGGCGATGACAGCTTATGAAGATGAGATCGACAGGCTGACAACAACGACCAAGCTTAGCTTGACGCTGCCCAGAAAAATGGTCATCGCAAATTTTGAACATACCCTGGCCGCCTTGTGGGCATTGAGGTACAGGATCGTGGAAAATCGTCAAATCGAGGGAAGAGAAGAACTGCTGAAACATTGGGAGACGAAATTCCGGGAATTTACAAAGGTAAATAGCAAAGCCATTTTTAGTTCAGTGGAGAACCTTCAGGAACTTGGGGAAGTTGGACCAGAACTACTTAGAATAGTGTTGAATGCAGGGATCAATCATCCATCGCGAACTGATGTACAAGCATCAATCAGGGGGGCTGCTGCATCAGATATAGTGGGGAATGCCAGAGGGGAAAGAGAAACGGAATTGCTGAAGGCTGATGGTGGGAATGTGGGAAGTTTTGTAGCGGAGATCTCCAGGCTGGCAAGAACGACGAAGATTAGCCTCACGTTTCCCATCGATACGCTGAAGGCTGATTTTAAGGACAAGTTAAGCGCTTTGAGATCTGTGAGGTACAGGATCGCGGCAAACAGTATTAATTTTAAAAATCATCAGAAAAGTCTTTTAGACTTATGGAGACAGCAATTTTTGGCTTATACCAAGGCGCAGACCGAGGCTATTTTTGATGCTATTAAGGATTTTAAGGACCTTCAATCTGTAGAATTAGAATTGCAAGCGATAGTGATGGACCAGGAAAAAGTATTTCCGCCTGATTCCATAGAATTTGGAAAAGTGACCCAAGAAGCAGAGAGGATAGTAAGGGAAGCCAGCGGGAAAAGGCATCGTGAAATTGAAATTGCCGAAGCCGAGGCAGCGATGATTACAGTAGGAACTGGGGCTTCAAGCCAAAGTGACCTATTTATTAAAAAAGTAGGCGGAAGGTTTAGAAAGCTTCCTGCGGGAGTTGATATTAAAAGAGAGAATGAGATCACGAGTATGACCAAGAGACGCCTCGATGTGCTGTATAAATTTTCTGCCTATGAAGACAGGGGCAGGAATTACATAGAAATACAGATGATAGATCTTAAAAAGCCGGAATCTTCCAGGAACGTTATTGTTCAGACAGTGATGTCGAAAGATGAGATCAAGGGACTGGCCCAATTCTTAACAAATTCCACCGATTGGGACCACATCAAGGATGGTTACGACTTGCCGTATCTTGTAATGAAAAATGCAGTTTGGGGTGATGAGATGCGGTCTTTAGAAGCATTGGCCATTACCAGCGGACTAAGCGTTAAATATTCCCTTACTCTAAGTGCTGCAAAAGAAGTTTATGAAAATACAATGAACAGGCAGTTTGAGGATATCCGGATAGGTGATCTGGGCGAAATGTTAGGGGATCGGTCACTGGCAAAGAGTATTTTGGATGAAGCGCGTAAAGCAATGCCGTTGATTATTGGGGCAAAAACAGAAGAGGTTTTACTGAATGCGTCTCAAAATCCTGTCATTGCTGACAAAGAATGGCTTTTGTTGCCTGAGGGTGACTCACAGGCATATCAACATGAGGCTATTCAATATCTCAACAATATGATTTGGTTTAAACAGAATGATTTGAGTGTATATAATTGGAACACAACCACCATGGTCAGGTACAATGGGTACGGTAACGCTGTTAAAAAGTTAACAGAATTGGCGCAAAGACTGGGAGATTCTCTTAGGTTTGTTCAAAGCGGAGGCGAGATTTTTAAAAATAGTAATGCGGCCGTCACCCCGGCGATGACAGTAGACCAATGGCTGGCAGTTCTGCCCCCAGAGAAAATAGGGGTGGTTGGGCAGATCCTTAAAGCGACCGCACGGTTTACAGTTGACGAGAGATTTAAAGCAGCACTGCAAAGGCTTCGGGATAATCCCAATGAAGGAGACAGGGTTGTAGCGGCCCATTTTATAGTTGCCGAAATTGCTGATTTGCAGGGCTTGTTCCTTACAGACGCCGCTATTGATAATATTGCCAACATAACATATGCCTCAACGATACAAAATAGTAATCTAAGCATCGGTATTCGTTATGATCTGGACAAGAGAAGTTTTGTGATCCATCTGAGTGACCTGCATTCTTCAACGGTCGAAGATATTTCCGTAGGTAACGACAGAAGAAAAGCGCAAGTAATATTTGAGTATGGGACGCAGCATCTAGGGATGGATTTCCAACAATTAGCAGCACAGCTGATCGATCTTGCCGCCACTCAAGCGATGACGGCGGAGCAAATTAGCGCGATCGAGCGTCTAAGCAAATTTTTCCGTCAGCACAATAAAAATGACCTAGTATTTGGCGAAAAAAGTCTACCTATGGACGAACGGTTCTTATTGGCGGGGCCTTTAGATGCAAACATGAACTTTATTCTGGACAATGAGATGGTTAGGACGATTATAGGTGGCAGGGGTGTTAGCATTGAGAGATATAGTGATGAAGGTAATCATGTGCTTGCACTTGGCGAAGAGGGTATTAATTATTACGCATTTGGTTTTGGGAAACATGATGTTTGGGATGGTTCTTTTTTAGACATTGCCGCAGATCTAAATCGCATGGCAGCTGAAGAAAGAGCCGTTTCCGGGCTTCCGCAAGGAAACGACACGGCCATGGCGCCAGGCGGTATCGATTTAAATACATCCAGCGGGATGCAATTGAAGGACAGCAAGGATGGTCACGGCGTTGAGATGACCATTGATCCTGCCATGATAGCACGGTTTAGGCGCGAAGGCTTGTCTGATCTGACGCCGGTCATCTTCAGCATCACCCCCGTCGCCAGTATTTGGCCTTTAGCAGGCCTTCAGGCTCCGCTACAGGCAGAGCCTCTGGTGGGGGCGTAATTTTTTCTTGACAAAAATGTGATGAGGGGTGTATATTGCATTTGTAGTTCGAAGGGCACCGATGTCCTCTCATAAGACAAGGCTGTTTTAAGAGAGGATTTTTTTATCCCCTAAAGTGGAGACGCATATGGCACAGTCAAACGCGACTAAAAGAACAACGGTTAAATCGTCCACACCCAAGAACAGGATCGAAACCCCTTTGAAACAAACGAGTAATAATAATGGGGATTTTACTCAAAAGGTGCAGGAAATGGCGTATCAACTGTTTGTCGCGCGCGGTTGTGCTCATGGTTATGACGTCGAGGATTGGCTGGCAGCAGAGCAAATTGTTAAAGGCTCATAAAATTTTCTTGACAAAATTTATTTCATCGGGTATATTTGCACTATAGATTCAAATGTTCAAAAAGTCCGGAGCGCAGAAGTTCCGGTCAGATACACGGGCAGTGATATGTCCTCTTGGGGAAGTTAAGTTTCATCGGCTAAGAGGATTTTTTTATTTATAGGGCATTGAAGTCCGGTTTTATGTGGCAGCAAACACATGAGATCGGATTTTTTTATTGCCTGCTAATCAAGCAGGCTGGCGCCAAAGGCGCAGAAAGGGAGGGTATTTATATGATAATTACCCAAACACAGTCCATGGAACGCACCAAACGCATCTCGTCTTTCTTATTCGCTATGATCCAGGTGGCCCTGGTCATGAGCTTATTTTGGGCATTTAAAGCACATCTTGTCTAACCAGTAATAAACAGGAGGTAACACGTAATGGGAACAACACCACCAGCAAACCCTATTAATTCCGGGGATACGGCATGGGTCCTGACCTCAGCAGCCTTAGTTTTGGCGATGACGGCTCCAGGCCTGGCCTTATTTTACGGAGGGATGGTAAGACGTAAAAACGTCTTAAGCATGTTGATGCAATGTTTTATGTGCTTGTCCATTGTCAGCGTATTGTGGGTCGTATACGCCTACAGTTTGGCCTTTGGTCATAGCAAGGGTTTCACACAGCCTTTCATCGGTGGTTTCGATTGGTTCATGATGAAGGGTGTTGATATCAATACTCCTAACACGGATTATGCGCCGACAATCCCGCATCAAGCATACATGATCTTCCAGTGTATGTTCGCGGTCATCACACCGGCACTTGTCATCGGTTCTTTCGCCGAACGTGTTAAATTCTCCGCATGGGTCTGGTTTACCGTGTTATGGTTGACCTTTGTCTATTGCCCCATCGCACACATGGTTTGGGCTTCTGATGGTTTAGCGGGTCATACCTGGGGTGCGTTGGACTTCGCTGGTGGTACCGTTGTGCATATGAATGCAGGTATCGCAGGGTTGGCAACAGCATTATACTTAGGTAAGCGCATCGGAACTGACAAACCTGGTATGCATAACGTACCTTTTGTTATGATCGGTGCTTCCTTATTATGGTTCGGCTGGTTCGGTTTCAACTCCGGTTCAGCTGTATCCGCTGAAGGTTTAGCGACATCTGCCTTCGTTGTCACCAACACCGCAACAGCTGCCGCTGCTATCAGCTGGGCTGCGATGGAGTGGATCTTTGCAGGCGCTCCAACCTTAGTCGGTGCTTGTTCAGGTGCTGTGGCTGGTTTAGTTGCCATCACACCGGCTTCCGGTTTCGTGAATGTCGGGGGTTCATTATGGATCGGTTTATTAGTCAGCGTGTTCTGCTATTGCATGGTTGCCTTCGTCAAGCCGAAATTCGGTTATGATGATACGCTCGATGCCTTTGGCGTTCACTATATCGGCGGTCTCTGGGGCGCTTTGGCCACAGGTCTCTTTGCCGTGAAAGCGATCAATTCTGGTGGTTCAGGTGTGTTTGACGGTAACCCTGGCCAGTTTATGATCCAGGTCAAGGCTTGCGCGTTGACCACCGTGTTCTCTTTTGTCATGACATACATCATCTGTTTTGCCATCGACAAGACCATCGGGATGCGTGCATCTGCTGAGGATGAAGTCATTGGTATCGATCTCAGCCAGCATCATGAACGTGCGTATACAATCTTAGACTAAACTAAATCGAGACATAAGGAGGTTTCTTACATGAAATTAGTCATTGCAATAATTCAGCCCTACAAGCTCGATGATGTTAAGCAAGAGCTGTACGCGGCGAATGTCAATCTGATCACAGTATCCGAAGTCCTGGGCCACGGCCGTCAGGTGGGTGTTGACGAGTATTACCGCGGCGTCAAGGAAACAGGCAACTTGCTGCGCAAGGTGCAATTGGAGATCGCGGTCAACGAGGATTTCGTTGAACCGACCATCAAGGCGATCATCAAGGGTGCCCGTACCGGCAAGATCGGGGACGGAAAAATCTTCGTCCTTGACCTGCCAAGATGCATCCGCATCCGTACCGGCGAAGAAGGCTCTAAGGCTATTGGGTAACCAGTAGTTTAAATGTAGTCAATACCCGGCCTTTCTAACACAAGGGGATATTCCCCGTAGAAAGGCCGGGTTTATTTGGATTTAGGCTTTGAGCAGGGATAAAAAATATTGACATTGTTGATCTTAGAAGATAATATTTAGCAACAGAAGTTACATTTATCGAGGAGGTTTTTATGAGTCAAGCTCGCGAAGAAGTCATTCAGGCTTGTTCTGAGGAGAGCTGCTGCAACGGTTCTTTCAGTGAACATTTACCTGAGCATTTCGGGGAAAATGTATTCAGCCTTAAGGTCATGAAAGAAATGCTTTCACCCAAGGCGTACGTTTCCATCGAAAAAACCATCAAAGAAGGTGGTAAATTAGACCCAACGATCGCTGATGAGGTGGCCGAGGCCATGAAGAAATGGGCCATTGCCAAGGGAGCGACGCACTATACCCATTGGTTCCAGCCCATGACCGGTGTTACCGCTGAGAAACATGACTCTTTTATCGATTGGGATAATGCGGGCGGCATCGCATTGAATTTTTCCGGCAAGAATCTTATTCAGGGAGAACCGGATGCTTCTTCTTTCCCTTCCGGCGGATTGCGCGCGACTTTTGAAGCCCGCGGTTATACAGGATGGGACCCGACATCCCCGGCTTTCATCAAGGAAGGCCCGGAAGCAACAACTCTTTGTATCCCTACATTCTATGTCGGCTATCATGGTGAAGCTTTGGACAAGAAAACACCATTGCTGCGTTCCATGGTGGCTTTAAGCAAGCAGGTTTGCCGTCTGGCCAGTCTTTTTGGGATTGACATCAAGGGCAAGCGTGCCTATTGCACCCTAGGACCAGAACAGGAATATTTCCTGATCGATAAGGCCCATTATCAAGCCCGTTTGGACCTGGTTGAAACAGGACGCACCTTGTTCGGTTTGAAACCAGCCAAGCATCAACAGCAGGAAGATCATTATTTTGGCGCGATCAAGCCCCGCATCATGGGCTTCATGGAAGATTTGGACCGCACCCTTTGGGGGCTGGGCATTCCTTCCAAGACCCGTCATAATGAAGTGGCTCCTGCCCAGTATGAAATGGCGCCGATCTATGAAGATTTAAACGCAGCTGTTGACCATAACATGATCGTCATGGAAGTGATGCGTCAATTGGCCGACAAGCATGGTTTAGTTTGCTTGCTGCATGAAAAGCCATTTGCCGGTGTCAACGGTTCCGGTAAACATAATAACTGGTCAGTCGTCGGACCTGATGGTAAAAACTGGCTTTATCCTGGCAAGACCCCTCATGAGAATGCCAAATTCCTGGCCATGTTATGTGCGGTCATCCAGGCTGTTGACTCTTACGCTGATCTTTTGCGCGTAACTGTCGCCACTGCCGGCAACGATCATCGCCTGGGTGCTAACGAAGCGCCTCCAGCGATCGTGTCGATCTTCTTGGGCGATCAGCTGACAGATATCATTGAGCAGATCGAAAAGGGCGGGGCCAAGACTTCTAAAGAAGGCGGCGTCTTGCACGTTGGTGTTGATTCCCTGCCACAATTAGCCAAGGACACCACCGACCGCAACCGTACGTCTCCGTTCGCCTTCACCGGTGCCAAGTTTGAATTTCGCGCCGTGGGTTCTAACCAGAATCCTTCAGCCGCTAACATGGTCCTTAACACCATCGTGGCAGAGGCGATCAGCGATATCTGCGACCAATTGGAAGCAGATAAGAAAGCCGGCAAGAATTTCAATGATTCCCTGCAAAAGGTTTTACAGGCGATCATCAAGAAACATAAACGCGTCCTTTATAACGGCGACGGGTATACTGAAGATTGGCAAAAAGAAGCCAAGAAACGTGGCTTGCCCAATATGAAGACAACCCCTGAAGCCTTAGAAGCGATCAAAGCTAAAAAGAACGTTGCGGTTTTGGTCAAGCATGGTGTTCTTTCCGAGAAAGAAATCAATTCCCGGTATGAAATAAATATCCATGCTTACGCAACCGTTGTTGCCCTGGAAGGCGGCTGTGCCGCGACCATCGCACGCACACAATTGATCCCGGCAGCCATTGAGTATCAGAAGCAATTAGCTGATAATATCAAGGCCGTGGGTTCTTTGGGAAAAACAACAGCCCAGAAGAAGGTGCTCAAGGAGATCTCAGGTCTGATCGAGAACGCCATCCTCGCATCCGAAGCGCTCGAAGCTGCTGTTGCCAAGCATGATTCCGCCAAGACGGTGGCTGGCATGCTTAAATTACGCCAGTCCATTGACGCGCTGGAAGCATTTGTTCCGGCCAATATCTGGCCTTTGCCAAGTTATGCTGAAATGCTGTTGATGAACACATAACGGCAGGGTTTGATCGAAGTTCAAAAGGGGCGGATATTTTATCCGCCCCTTTTATTTTATAGTATAATCCTTTCTATGATTTTGATCGTCAAGCACATCGATATCGAAGGACCGGGGACCCTGGGAGATTTTTTGAAGGCCCAAGGGGAAGATTTTTGTATCGTTGAGCTTGGGGCGGGAGAACCTTTACCGGCTGATCCCAGTATTTTTAAAGGGATTGTTGTCCTGGGCGGGCCGATGAATGTTGATGAGGAACATCTTTATCCGTTTTTGAAGCCCGAGAACGAATTTATCCAGAAGGTCTTAAAAGCAGGGATTCCGTATCTGGGGATATGTTTGGGTTCTCAGTTATTGGCCAAGGCAGCGGGGGCTCGTGTTGTCAAATCTCCTGTTAAAGAGATCGGATGGTATCAGGTTCAGTTGACTGCCGAAGGAAAAAAAGACCCGCTATTTAACGGGTTTCGCGAAAAAGACCCTATCTACCATTGGCACGGGGACATGTTCCAGATTCCTGCAAACGGTCAGCTGCTGGCTCGCGCTGAAGGCTGTCCCCATCAGGCACTCAAGGTCGGCAAGAATGCCTATGGGCTGCAATTTCACGTCGAGGTGACAGACAAGAGTATCAAGGAATGGTGCGATGAATACTGCGCCAATGACTTGGGCGGACGTTGGGAACATGCAAAAACCATGATGGATGATTATTGGAAATATAAAAAAATTTTTGATGCCCAGGCCAACCTTCTTTATCAAAATTTTTTGAGTATAATGAATGCTTAAGATAAGTCTCGCCCAGATCAATCCAACTGTCGGTGACCTGACAGGCAATATCCGCAAGATTCTGGAATACGTCACGCAGGCCCAAAAAGCCGGGGCCGGACTGGTGGTTTTTCCGGAATTAGCTGTTTGCGGCTATCCGCCGGAAGACCTGCTGTTGAAAAAACATTTTGTGGCGGATAATGTCAAGGCATTGGATGCTTTGGCTAAAAAGGTCCGGGGTATCAGTGTTATCGCAGGATTTGTGGACAGCGATGCCCAGGGGAAAATTTATAATGCCGCGGCGATCATCAGCAACGGCAAGGTCCAAGAGATTTATCACAAACAGGAGTTGCCCAACTATGGTGTTTTTGATGAGAAGAGGTATTTTTCTTGTGGCCAGAATCCAGGGTTAGTCGTGATCGACGGGATTAAGATCGGTATTAATATTTGCGAGGATATATGGGTGGATGGAGCGGTGTACCAGGCGCAGGCAAAGGCTGGTGCCAGGATACTTGTCAATATTTCATCATCCCCGTATCATGCCGGGAAGATTAAGCAGCGTCAGGATTTGCTGGTCGCGCGTGCCAGGGCTACCAGGACATGCCTGGTCTATGTCAATGCCGTTGGCGGTCAGGATGAGCTGGTTTTTGACGGGGGAAGCATGGTGGTCTCTTCGGACGGAAAAGTATTAGCGAGCGCCGTTCAATTTGAAGAGTGTCTCCTGAACGCGGATTTGTCCCGTCAGGATAATCCGGTGGCCGCTGTTTTAGACAGCAGCGAGGAGATCTATAAAGCCCTGGTTTTGGGGACCCGTGATTATGCGGCCAAGAATGGATTTAATAAAGTGGCCCTGGGATTAAGCGGGGGAGTTGATTCTGCCCTGGTTGCCTGTATCGCCTGTGATGCTTTTGGCCCTGAGAATGTCACGGCCATTTCCATGCCAAGCCGTTTTAACAGCAAGGCCACCCGTCAGGATGCGAAGATCCTGGCTAGGAATTTAAAGATCGAATTTAAGGAGATCCCCATAAAACGGATTTTTGCGGCCTATTTAAAGACGATGGCCCCTTATTTTAAAAGCCTGCCTGCGGGTACTGCCGAGGAGAATATCCAGGCGCGCGTCCGTGGCAATATTTTAATGGCCATGGCCAATAAATTCGGAGGACTGATCCTGACCACCGGTAATAAAAGTGAAATGGCGGTGGGCTATTGCACTTTATATGGCGACATGTCCGGAGGATACGCGGTCATCAAGGATGTTTTAAAGACCAAGGTCTATGAATTAGCCCGTTTTCGCAATAGCCTCTCGCGCGGGGCGCTGATCCCCAAGAGTATTTTATTAAGAGCACCTTCCGCCGAACTAAGGCTTAACCAAACTGATGAAGAGTCACTGGGGGCGTATGAGGACTTAGACCGCATCCTAACGGCCTATATTGAAAACCATTCTTCACCACAGGATATCGTGGCATCCGGGATGAATGAAAAACTTGTTTTACGTACTGTCCGATTGGTGGACATGAATGAATACAAACGTCGTCAGGCCCCGCCGGGTGTCAAGATCACTCCTTGCGCATTCGGCAAAGATTGGCGCCTGCCCATCACCAACAGGTATAAAGAATGAAATTATCAATCGTAATTCCCGCTTATAATGAAGAATCGACCATCCAGCAGATCGTGGAAAAGGTCCAGGCAGTGTCTTTGCCCGACGGACTTTCCAAAGAAATCGTGATCGTCAACGATGGTTCCCAGGATAAGACGGCAGATATTCTGACCCGTTTCGGCGGACAGGAAGGTATCGTCATCGTGCATCAAAGCAATCAAGGCAAGACCTCGGCCCTGCTGACGGGGTTTAAGAACACCACTGGTGATATTTTACTGATCCAGGACGCTGATCTTGAATATGACCCCCAGCAGTATGACAAGCTTTTGCGTCCCATCCTTGATAAACGCACCGAGGTTGTTTATGGGTCCCGTTTCCTGGGCTGTATCGATGAGATGGAGCCGATCAACCGCTGGGCTAATGGGACATCAAACTGGATCTTCAATCTACTTTACAACACTCAGCTCACTGACATTAACACCTGTTACAAAGTCTTCACCCGCCGGGCGTGGGAAGGGATGGTCATTACTTCCCGGAATTTTGCTTTTGAGACTGAATTCACGGTGAAACTTTTGCACCGGGGACATTCGATCAAGGAAGTAGCCATCGATTACACGGCACGTTCCCGTAAAGCAGGCAAGAAAATCAAATGGTCCACGGCCCTGGAAATGTTCTGGCCGATCATCAAGTACCGTTTTGTGAAATGCTGAAGATTTAATCAAGGAAGTCAATGACCGCAGAAAAGTTTCTGAACTCGACCTTCTTTAAAGCTGTCAATATCCTGATAGCTTTCCTGTTGCTTGCCGTATTCTTTATCGCCGGCCAAAACACCATTGAAACTTTCAAAGTAGCCCGCATGAGTGCGATGAGTAATCTCGTCCCGCAAGACATGGATTATTTATGGGAATTAAATATCCATCAGGCACCGTTGGACCGCGGCAAGATCCACCTGGTGGTGGATTACTATGAGCAGTTGCTGAAAGTGTTCCCGAGCCTTTGGGAAATCGATGGGATATTAGGGTATTGTTATCATGAATTGAACGATGACCCCAAAGCCATCCAATACCTCAAGATCGCCGTGCAAAATTATCCGAATTATTTCTGGAATTATTATAATCTGGCAGTCATTTATATACATGAGTCCCGTTACGAGGAAGCTGCCGATCTATTGCAGAAAGCCCTGACGCTGGACCCTGCGAAGAGCATTAAGAATATGGTTTCATCCACCTATGGTTACTGGCCGTTACTGGAAGGGCATCAGCAGGAAATTTCGAAGGCTTCAACGAATCATCTTAAAGATTTTTATCATTTAAGCGGTATTTTGGAGATTTTATTGGATCGAACAATCGGCAATCCTCAAGGGCAGGAAAAAATAAAAGAACTTCATCTGGAGCTGTATGCGTTTTGATCATTTAAAAAGCCTGTATTTATCCACCGGAGTGTTTATCTTATTTTTCACCGGTGGTTTCTTTTTAAGCCAGCACAAGGTCCTCTGGCTTGATGAGCTGTATACGCAAAAGGTAGCCATAGACGCGGATTCGTATGCAGGCATCCTGTCCATGCAATTTCCGGAAGGCAATAAAAACCCTCTTTTCTACATCATTCAAAAGTCCGTCTGTGATATTTTTTCATTTCATATGCCTGTCACGGACAAGGTGGGCTTAAGTACCAAGCGCTATATCCCTGCCCAGATCATCCTGCGCATTCCCGCCAATATTTATATGTCGCTGGCACTGGCCATTATTTTTTATTTTTTTACACGTTTTTATTCCATCTACGCATGCCAATTACGATAAAAATAGCCCGCGTTAAGGAACAAGGCTATCCCAAGGATAAAGAAAGTAACGCCAAGCCGATACAGCCATGCCCTTGACCTACACGCTAAAAGCCAATAGATCAAGAAAGGCAATGCATACAAATACGCATAGCCTTTGGTCAGGAAAGCTAATCCTAAACTAAATGCCGCCAGCAGTATCTGCAAGGGCCTGGGATTCTTGATCGCATTAAGAATAAAATAGACAAAAGACACCAGCCACATCGTCACCACATAATCATTTTGAGTGCTGGTAGACTGTAGAATTCCCATCGGCAAACAAGCGGACATCAATGCTGCCAGGCATTGGCCTGTCACTCCCGATCCCAGCAAGCGGGCGATCAGAGATACTCCGATAGTACTGGCCATCATGGCAAGGCACTGCAGGGATCTTGCGAAATAATCCCCTGCGCTTAAAATACGCAGATGCAGCAGCACCCACTCGGCTCCCGGAGGGTAGGAATCCTGTCGGGGAATATTTGTCGGATAATACGCGATGGTTTTATTCTGCACCCAATGTTCAACGCGGGACAAATGATAACTCATTGCATCCCAAGTCGTCGGAGGACCGCTCAACGCCATCCAGGCTGATAATAAAAAAATAGCCCCTATGCCCGCCATGAAAATCCTGGCCGTCAGCGGAATGACTTCGGGAGAAAATTTATGCTCTTGGGATTTTCCAGAAAAATACAATACGGCAACAATGACGGCAAGACTGATCCACCATCCGGTCCGCAGCCCTGTCAGGCCAAGTTGATGAAGGGCACTTAAGGCTTCGGTCAGAATAACAACGATGATCCCGCAGATAATCGATGAGGCAAGTACCGCTTCGCGCCGCCCATGCCCACGGCGTAAAAAAAGAGATAGCGTTAAACCATAGGTTAGAATAACAACTAGCATGTTCATCATCTTACCCCGAGGAATGCAGATACGTCGCGGCCGCCAGGATGGCCCGGTACGTCATAAGCCCTCTGATGATCACCAGTCCGCCTAATATGATCGACACATTCATGCAAATCCA
>Ga0206807_1011_pt1 | contig 45924 bp, 40 predicted proteins | sample Alteio_BWOrgCont_57_FD_152915 | JGI IMG/M metagenome (GOLD analysis project Ga0206807, IMG submission 152915) | Enriched cells from forest soil in Barre Woods Harvard Forest LTER site, Petersham, Massachusetts, United States -... | ecosystem: Environmental > Terrestrial > Soil > Temperate forest >...
CGGATATAATCAAATGATCGGCCTGGATCAGCAGGTAAAATCCAGCTGGGCCCAGGTGGAGAATCAGCTGCAGCGTCGATTCGACCTTATCCCCAATCTGGTCAGTACTGTCAAGGGATATGCGGCGCATGAAAAAGATATTCTGGAAGAAGTGACGCGTTTAAGAAGCCAGTGGGGACAGGCGGCTACAATTCCTGATAAGGTGGCTGCGGCCAATTCCCTGGGTGGAGCATTATCAAGGCTTTTGATGGTTAGCGAGAATTATCCTAATCTGAAAGCTGATGAGAATTTCCTGGAATTGCAAAGCCAGCTTGAAGGAACGGAGAACCGCATTGCTGTTGAGCGCATGCGTTATAATGACGCGGTGCAGCAATTTAACACCTATCAGCAAAGTCTATTCGGAAGTTTTTTTGCTTCCATGACCCATTTAACCCAGCCAGCTGTTTATTTTAAAGCTCCCGAGCAGGCCCAAGAAGCCCCCAAGGTTAGCTTTTAATTTAAGGAAAGGACATTATGCCGTTAGAATTAAAGAAATTAACAAATTTTTCAGGTCGTCCAGGACCTTTGCTGCTCATTATTATGGACGGTGTCGGCCTGGGTAAAAAGGATGATAGCGACGGCGTTTTTCTGGCAAAGACCCCTTGCCTGGATGAATTGATGAAATCCAAGCTCTACACCCAGCTAAAAGCCCATGGTACGGCCGTTGGTATGCCTTCTGATGAAGATATGGGAAATTCTGAAGTGGGGCATAATGCCTTGGGGGCAGGCCGTGTTTTTGATCAGGGGGCCAAGTTAGCCCAGCGTTCCATCGAGAGCGGCGCCATTTTCGAAACGGAGACCTGGAAGAAATTGGTTGAACGCGTTAAGGCGGATAATAAGGTTTTTCATTTCATAGGCCTATTGTCTGATGGTAATGTGCATTCTCATATTGATCAGTTATTGGCCCTGGTGCGTCGTTGTGCTGATGAAGGGGTGCGCAGGGTCTGCTTGCATGTGCTTTTAGACGGCCGTGATGTTTATGAAAAATCAGCATTGAGTTATATTGAAAAGACAGAAGATCTGCTCAAAGAGATTAATAGTTCCCATAAAAATTTTGAATACCGTATCGCTTCGGGCGGGGGACGCATGGTGACTACCATGGACCGTTACAATGCCGACTGGACCATTGTTGAGCGCGGATGGAAGGCGCATGTGTTAGGGCGTGGCCGCCGTTTTGCATCAGCTAAGGAAGCGATTGAGGCTTATTATAAAGAAGACCCCAAAATTACGGATCAGTACCTGGATTCCTTTGTTATTGAAGATGATGGTTCTCCTGTTGGGACTATCGAAGACGGGGATTCAGTGGTGTTCTTTAATTTCCGCGGGGACCGTGCTATTGAATTGTCCAAGGCGTTCGAGGATATTGATTTTGATAAATTCGACCGCGTGCGCGAACCTGATGTGCTTTTTGCGGGCATGATGGAATATGATGGTGATCTGCATATTCCAAAGCATTATTTAGTGGCACCACCGCAAATCGCCAATCCGGTGGGTGCTTATATGTGCGCTAACGGTGTTTCAACCTTTGCCATTTCAGAGACGCAGAAATACGGGCATGTGACCTATTTCTGGAACGGGAACAAGTCTGGTTACATTGATGAAAAATTGGAAACCTATGTGGAAATCCCGTCTGACAAGATCCGTTTTGACCAGGCGCCCAGGATGAAGGCGGATGAAATCACCGCTAAATCCATCGAGCTGCTTAAAAGCGGTAAGTATAAATTCGGCCGTATCAATTATCCCAATGGAGACATGGTTGGCCACACGGGTGTTACAGAGGCAATTATTATTTCTGTTGAGGCGGTGGATGAAGGTTTGGCCAAGCTTCTGGGGGTGGTGCGTGAATTAAAGGGCATTGCTGTTGTTTTGGCGGATCACGGTAACGCCGATGAGATGTTCACGGTTAAAGGCGGCAAACGCCAGGTCAGTACGGCGCATTCGTTAAACCCTGTTCCCTGTGCCATTGTTGATGCGGGTTATCAGGGGGAATATGAGATGGCTAATTTGCCAGGACAGGGTTTGGCTAATGTAGCGTCGACCTTGTTGAATCTTTTAGGTTATGAGGCACCTTTGGAATATGCGGGGTCTTTGATCCGTTTTAAATAAAGGATAGGATGAAGAAATTATCTTTTTTGTCTGTTATTTTGTTTCTTTCACTAACCACTGATGTCCTGGCTGACACGATTCTTTTTAAGTCAGGGTTGTCGGTGGAAGGTAAGGTTGTTACCAAAACTGACATTGTGACCACGGTCCAAAAAACTGATGGCACCTACGAATCGTATATGACGGATGATGTGGTCAGTGTGGTTGACAATGACCTGTTGAACAGGAATGCTCAATTGAAAAATTCCAAGATGGAAGCTGAAAGTCTGGGATTGGATAAGCCTCCGGCCGGCAGCATTGAAATACCTGTCAATCCAATGATCATTCTAAATGGAAAGAACCGCAATGAAATCATGAATTTGCGCCGCAATTACCTTAATCAAATGCCTACGCTCGCTCCCAAGAATTACCAGCCTAACAGGGAAGTTTTCGGACGGATGGGGAATGGTAAACCATGGTGGGGTGTGTTGGGATATGATGGTTATGGTCCAGGTAAAAAAAGCATCACAGGATTGTCCTATTATTCTCAGTTTATTTTAAATCCCTATCTTCTTGCAGGAGTCACGACCCAGGCGTTTGTAACTAAAGATGCGGCGTTGCTTCCCGGAGACCTTATTCCTGTACCTGTTCAATTGATATGGGAACAGGGCGGTTCCTGGGGGCAGGTTACCTATAATTTAACTCCATTCTATCAGGTAGCTGAGGGCATCTTTGGAGATGCCAATAAGCTGAATCTGGAGCTTATCAATGCCCGAGACCGCGGGTTTAAATTTTTTTCCATTGATTCATACCAATCTAGCGGTATTAATGCTGCGGCCGACAAGATCATCCCTTTGAACCAGTTCATCCAGACGGGGGGCAGCTGCGGTTATCCGGGGGGTTGCAATTTTAGAAGCCCGTCGCAGCCGGATCTGCAGGTAAGTTTTACGGGACTTCCAGCGAGAATATACATTAAGCTCTGGAAGGAGAATGTTACTGATCCGACCCAAGAATCAGATATGGATTTTATCATCGACCTAAAATAAATGCAGTTTAATTGAAAGTGAGGGTGTTCCTATGTGGTATATTTTAATTCCTTTTGTCATTATTTTCCTGTTTTCAGCAATTAGAATTATTCAGCAATATGAAACCGGTGTTGTTTTCCAGTTGGGCCGCTATTCCAGAACACTGCAGCCTGGATTAAATTTTATCATCCCTGTATTCGAGACCGCAAGGGTCATTGATATGCGAGTCATGACCATTGATATCCCCAAACAGCTGGCGATCACCAAGGACAATGTGCCTGTATCGATCAATGGTGTTGTTTATTTTCAAGTGATTGATGCCCAAACCGCGGTCATTAAGGTGCAGAATTATTTGTACGCGGTGTCGCAATTTGCTCAAGGTGCGCTGCGTGATGTGGTGGGCGGCATGAGTTTTGATGATCTGTTGGCAGAACGTCAGAAAATCGGCGATGAGATTGAAGCTATCATTCAAAAGCAGGCAGGGAATTGGGGTTTGAATGTGTCAGCGATCAAAATTTTGGACGTTGATGTGCCTCAGGAACTCAAGGAAATGATGTCACGCCAGGCTTCTGCGGAACGTGAAAAGCGTGCCACGATCACCAAGGCGGAAGGCGACAAGCTGGCTGCGATCAATCTTGCGGCAGCGGCAAAAACAATGGCCGAGTCTCCGGGTGCCATGCAGTTAAGGACTCTTCAAACTATTGATAGTCTCGGGCCTTCACCATCTAATACCGTCATTCTGGGAGTTCCCATCGATATCCTGGAATCGTTCAGGGCGCTGAAAATCAATTTAGAGCAAAAGAAACCGGAATAGTGGATTTAGAGAATGCCACATTATTATAACCAGATCCTGTTTCAGGTATTGCCTTTACTTGGAATTGTCTTAGTCATTTTTCTTGTTCGTTCTAAAGCGGGCGGCACTTTAAACACATTGAAAGAAATATGCAGCAGTTTGGGCGGACAGCTTGTTAATGGGAATTATGTTTTTACCAAGGAAGGAAAACTGCTAACCCTTAAATATATTCCAGGCTCACGTAACCAAAAGCCGGAGATTGTTCTATTAACTTCCGGGATGTTTGCAGGTCAGGTGTTGATCCGCCAAAGAACAGCCTGGGACAATTTTTATAAAATTATAGGTCTTAATCAAGAAATTCCGGTCAGTGATCTTCAATTAAGCGAGAAATTCTATTTTGAATGTGATTCTCCCCAATTCCTGAACCAACTGCTATCTAGTAGTGAAGTAAAATCTCTGATCCAACAGTGTTTGAATAATTTTACCTTCATTGATATTTCTGCCAATGCCTGCGCCGCAAGGAAATCTCCGGGTTTATTAAAAGATATCAAGAAAGAAGAGATTGATACGGTTTCGAGTCTATTGGTGAAGTTGGTTTCTTTTGTACCTACCGGCATTATTCCTGTTACTCCTGAATATGATTCATTCAAAATCTGGTCTGGTGTGCTGGTTATTTTACCCAGCATCTTGCCGATGGCTACTTTCTTTTTGGGGATTTGGGCCACGCATTCGTTTAAAGTTATTGAGATTTTCCGCAGCTGGTTCTTTGCAGCTTGGGTGGGCATTGCCGTTTTATTAGCAGTCTCTTCTTTTGTTTTTTTAATGGTCAGAGGTTTTTCTGCGTCTTCAAAGATTTTTGTCCCTTTCTTTTTTACTTTTGCGCTATGTTCGGTATTTATCGTCAGGTTTGCCGGAGCTGTTTTTAACGGGTCCCTTGATAAATCCCAGGTGAATGTCATTGATACTGTTGTCATTGATAAAAACGCCCAGCACGGTAAATATGGGTTGAATTACTATGCTATTCTTAAGCCCTGGCGGTCGGGGATGAACAATTGGAAGGTTGAAGTGAAGGAAGGGAAAAAGGTTTACGATCAAATACAGCCAGGATTTACCCATTGCAAAGTCTTCACAAAACCGGGTTATCTTGGTTTTGAATGGATTGCAGCCCCGGCTAGATTGCAGCTTTATGGCAGTCAACGGAATCGGGTCATCTCAGATTTTGACAAGATCATTTTTTCTTCTGCCGATACGCATAACAATCAGGGGGTTGTTTATTTTAATCAAGGGGACCTTGATCAAGCTCTCGATAGTTTTTCTAAAGCCATTGCAATAGACAGTGATTTTACCAAGGCTTACAGGAACCGCGCCATCGTTTATTTTAAACTGAAAGAATATGATGAATCCTGGGCGGATGTCCATAAGCTTCAGGATTTAGGGGTTGCTGTTGATCCTATATTGATCAATGCGCTCAAGAAAGTAACTGGCCAGTGAGTATAGCCAAGGCATTCCAGGAGCGCATACCAAAGATTGTTTATCAGCTTCAGATCCAGGCGGACAATGAACAAAGTTTGGGTCTTGTAAGGGTTGTGCTTTTGAATTTGGGTTTTGAACAGGCTGAGCTTGTTGGTTCTTTCTTAAAAGGTAATTATGCTATCGAGCTTTTTGATGAACATGGCGAAAAGCTCAATCGGGTGCAAAAGCTGTTTGGCCGTTTAAAATTACAGGGCGTTAAGCTTAAAAAACGGCGATTGGCTCCTAAGGATTGGCTGACGCTTTGGAAGGATCAATGGAAGCCTGCTCCTTTGACTAGAAAATTGGATGTGGTCCCGGTTTGGTATAAAGATAAATATAAACCTCGTCGCGGTTGCGATCATATTTTAATGGATACCTTGTTGTCTTTTGGTACCGGTTTGCATGAAACCACCCAGTTTATGGCCCAATTCATTGAAGACAAGCAGGGGATGTATAGTTCTTTCTTGGACATAGGCACAGGCACCGGTATCTTAGCACTCGTGGCTATTAAATATGGGGCCCAAGATGTTCAGGGGATTGATATCGGTGAATTGAGCATCAAAGCGGCCCGTGATAATATGAAGGCCAATCGATTATATTTTGATGTTAGAAAAGCTGATATTAAGAAATATCCATCCAAAAAGAAATACGATTTTGTGGCGGCCAATTTGATCACTGAAGATCTTATTAAACATGCTCAAAAGATTATTAGTCTTGTAAAGAAAGACGGTATACTGGCTGTTTCAGGTATTTCACTGGAGAATTTGGCCAAATTACGTAAAGCGTTTGCAACCCTGCCGCTTAAGATTTTAAAAGTGTCCAAGGGGAAACAATGGTCGGGATTACTCTTTCAAAAGATGATGTAACAGAGTCATTTGTACGCTCTTCAGGTCCTGGCGGCCAGAATGTCAACAAAGTGGCCACCTGTGTTGTCTTATTGCACAAACCGACAGGGATCATCGTCAAGTGCCACGAATTTCGAACGCAGTATCTGAACCGCCAGCGGGCCTGGGTGTTGCTGCGTGAGGCTTTGCAAGAGAGAGAAGAACAGCAGCGTCTTTTCCGTCAGGCTAAGCGTGAAAAAATACGGCGGCAGAATCGTAAACGGTCGTTACCGGCTAAAGAACGGATGTTAGAAAATAAAAAGAAGAATACGTTTAAGAAACAAAATCGTAAGAAATTAAAAGATTGGGATTAAAAATATGGGAATGGTTGACATTAGTGAAAAGCAGGTAACGAAAAGAGTCGCACAGGCTTGCGGGAAGATTGTTTTTAGCCCTAAAGCTTTTAAGATCTTATTAAAGAACGGGTCTCCCAAAGGTAATGTGCTGGAGACCGCCAAGGTTGCGGGTATCATGGCGGCCAAGAACACGCCTTCCTTGATCCCTTTATGTCATCCGCTGACCCTGGAGAAGGTCTCAGTCAGTTTTGAATTTCTTAAATCTAAAAATACTGTTAAAGTTTTTTCTGAAATAACTTGTTCAGGTAAGACCGGAGTTGAAATGGAAGCTTTGAGTGCTGTCTCTGCAGCATGCCTGACAATCTATGACATGATGAAGTTTTCCGGACAACAGATCACGATTACGGATATACATCTGGTCCATAAAAGTGGCGGCAAAAGCGGGGTTTATCAAAGGGGGAAGGTTCTATGATTCGATTATTGATGATGGTTGCTTTATTCTTGATGTTGGTCATGCCGCAGGCATCCTGGGCGTCTACCGCCTCGCCTTATCCGGATCCTTACCGTCAGACGGCCTGGAACAATATCACTGACGGGGTGCATACTTTTGGACAAAATGCCCAACAAAGAAAGAAAACGTTAGGCAAGCTTCATAATGCCCGCACCAACGCACGTTTAAACAGTATCAGCAAGGCAGAGATGGCAAAGCGAAGAGCCAAGATGCAGGCCTGGCGAAATAGCCAGAATCAATAATAAAGAAATTTTAGTTTTGCGTGGTATTCATGGCCAAGTATAAGTTTTTATTTCCTGTCGGCATTGCCCTGATCATCCTTACAGGTCTTTTCTTCCGATTGTATAACATCTTTGACAATCAGTTCCTGTTTTATGATGAAGGGATGTATATTGGCTATAACCGCACCTTTCTCAATTTGGTGGCCAATAATCCTGCGCATAATTTTAGCGAATTGATGGTCATCCTGTCACTGATACTTAAATCAGCTTTAAACACGCCAAAGGCCCTGTGGTTCTTTATCCTGAATTTAAGGGTATTTATATTCGGTCCCCAGGCCTGGTTTTTCGCAAGGCTGGTTTCTGCTGTCAGTGGTTTAGCGACGGTCGTTTTACTATACTTTTGGTCAAGACGCTATTTGAAATCTTCGCGCATTGCTGCTTTAAGCGCCTTGTTATTGCTGATCCTGCCAAGCCACGTGTTTTATTCAAGGCTGGGGATGCAGGAATCTTTGAGCACCTTATTATTTTTAGGCGCTATTTATCTGTATATGTCGCAGAAGGACTATCATTGGCAGTTTTTTGTTTCCATCTTTTTACTGGTTTGTGTTTATTTTACCAATTACCGCATGATCATTGCCCCTGTTTTTATCGCTTTTATCGAAGCTTATGATGTTATTGCCCAACAAAAGAAATTGAACTGGCAGCGGGTGGCGGTTTTTACTGCCATTTTTTATGGAGCTGTTTTGTTGGTGGGTGGTCTTTACGGTGGTGTTAATAATTATGTGAATTTTGCCTGGATGACGCATCAGGCCCAGGATGCCGGAGGTAAATTCAATCCGGTCAATTTTGTCTCTTTCCCTTATTATGTTTTTGCCCTGGAAGGTTTTTTCTTTGCCTGTTTCTTTTGGGGGAATCTTTATTTTGTTAAGATCAAACAGTATTCCAAGCTATTGCCCTTTGGCATTGTTGTTTTTCAGATGCTGATCTTTTCATTCGCCGCTGAGAAGGGAGCCAGGTATCTGTGCGTGGTCTTGCCTTTTATGGCAGCAGCTGCGGCCGTGGGCATTGATGAATGCTGGCAGGGGGTCTTCAAGCATGCAAGGGGATGGGTGGTGACAGCCGGGGCATTGGCGGTGGTGGTGATGATCTATCTTTCAGGTTCAATAGCGATGGCGCGCACGGATTATGACAAGGCGGTGCAGTTTATTACTGATCATGACCCGCAGGCAGTGATCGTCAGTACCCAGCCTTTAGTGGAAGGGCTGTTCCTGGCTGATGATAAACAGATCGTGGCCTGTCCTCAGGATGTTTTTAGCCTGGTGAATTTATATCAGCATGGAGCAAGGTATTTGATCCTTGATCCTCAGATATATATATCATGGACAGCCAACGGCAGGAGATTTTCACCACCGCTGGATGATTTTTTAGAGATCACGCTTAAAAATGTTGAACCGATCAAGACTTTTCCTCATTTAGATAATATCCTATTAAATAGATTTGTGTTGGATCACAATGAGCAGATAATGGATTCACTTACATTCTTATCGCGTGCTAAAAGTCAAAGATATGGAGTGATAAACATATATGATTTATCTTCAGTTCTAACTACTTTGAAACATTTTTATGCAGGAAGTTAGTAGCTGCAAACAGACATTGGGATAGTTTTTTCCGCAATTATCTTTTCTTTTCCTTTGGTAGAAATAGATTTTTGTTATAATAGCAAAATAATACTTATCAAATAGTAGGGGCCACTCATGACGTATAAAGAATTTACCGGTCAGATCGAGAATTTTGACGGGCATTACAGTAAGGATATCAACGAGTCGACCTATTTTTCTTTTCCCCTTGCTCCTATCCTGGAAGCTGAATCTAAATTAGCAGCCCAAAATGAAAAATCCATCGCGTATTTCTCCATGGAATACGGTTTGGCCCCGAGCATCTATAATTCGTTTCATCTTAACAGTCCGATGAATGAGAAGAATAAATTTTTCAAGCATCAGGTGTTTTCCAATTATTGGTTATCTGATTATGTGTTCAAGATCAATATCCATAAGATGCTGGATATTCCCATCTATAGCGGGGGACTTGGGGTTTTGGCGGGGGATACTGTTAAAAGTATTGCGGACCTTGGGCTTTCTGTCACGGCTTTTGGCATCTTGTGGAACAAGGGGTATTTTAAACAGAATTTCTGGTATAAATACGGGCAGGTGCCTGAAGAGCTTTCCTGGGACCCGCATTCTTATCCGGGGCTTATCCCTTTAAAGAACCGTATACGCATCAAGACCCGTCAGGGAGATCTGGTGCTGCGTTTGTGGAAATATTATGTTTATAGTTATGATAAGAAGCATGTTGTCCCGCTGGTTTTAATGGATTCCAATCTTCCTGAGAATAACGAGCATTTGCGTAAATTAACAGACCAGCTTTATCGCAGTGATGAGGTGTTCTGGCGTATTTTGCAGCGTTCCATCCTTGGTATTGGAGGGATGAAGGCGATTGATGAATTAAGGCTGAGTATTGATTGTTATCATCTCAACGAGGGGCACGCGGCTTTTGCCTTGGTCGAGAAGTATATACAGTTGGCTGATAAATCGCGGATGGATGTAGAAAAGAAGAAATTTGTGTACACTTGCCATACACCTGTTGCAGCGGGGCATGACCGTTTTCAGATCACTGATCTGCAGGAAATTTTCACGGACAATTATGTCGATGCTGCCAAGAAATTCGGCAAAGAAACTTCAGCTTCCAAAGATGTTAACCTGACCCATATCTGTCTGGATAATTGCCGTCATGTCAATGCGGTGGCGCAAAAGCACGGCGAGATCATGCGCCTGCAGTTTCCCACCTATGCCAAACGCATTGACGCGATCACCAATGGCGTGCATGCGCATACATGGGTGTCGGAAAGTTTTGCGAAGCTGTTCGATAAATATGTCAATGTATTCGGTGATTGGCGCGCTGATCCCAACAGATTGGCTGAAGCAGGGCAGCTGATCAAGAACAGCGATTTCAGACGGGATATCTTTGAGGCGCATCAGGTCAATAAACGCCATTTATTGAATGTGGTCAAACATTGGAAATTACAGGAAAATATCCTGACCGTCTGCTGGGCGCGCAGGATCACGAATTACAAGCGTCCTTCTTTATTATTTCAGCATATTGAAGAGGTCTTGAACATTGCCAAGCATGTGGGTCCGTTACAGATCATCATCGCTGGTAAATCCCATCCGATGGATACGATGGGAGCTTCGCATATCCAGAATATCATGGAGCATGTTGATAAATTAAATAAGGATTTTAAAACGGTTAAGGTGTTGGTCCTTGAAAATTATGATACTTATTTTGGTAAGCTTTTGACCAATTCCGTGGATGTCTGGCTAAACAATCCTTTGCCGCCTTTTGAAGCATCGGGCACCAGCGGGATGAAGGCTATTCTCAACGGGGTGCTTCAGCTTTCAACGCTGGACGGTTGGGTCGTTGAAGCTGAACATGATGATATCGGCTGGATCTTTGGCTGGCGCCATGAAGGGCCGGAGATAGGTGATGAAGGTCATCTTCGTTTAGAAGAAGATTCAAAAGCTTTATATGCATCCCTTAAAGAAGTCACGGGGCTCTATTACCGAACTAATAAAAATAGTGCTATCGATATACATAGTCCCTGGATTGATAAGATGATTCACTGTGTGCGTCGCGGTGGTTTCTTTAATACCCAACGCATGGTGCAGGAATATAAAGCTAAAATGTGGACATAGGCATATAGGCGTCAGGGAATACAAGGATATGTTTTTGATAAGCCCTGCTACCCCACAGGCACGCAGGGGCTGCTTACAATTGTAGCCCCGAAGTGCCGAGCTTGTGGGGTTGGGGGTCAGGCGTCCGGCCGTGAAAAAACATATCCTTGTGTTCCCTGAAGATTGAAAGATGAGACAATACTTAGATTTAGTTAAACATATTTTAGACAATGGCGAAAAGAAAGAAGACCGTACAGGGACTGGTACGCTCTCTGTCTTTGGTTATCAGTGCAAGTATGACCTTCGCCAGGGGTTTCCCTTATTGACGACCAAGAAGGTTTTGTTTGATGCCCTGGTCTATGAGCTGTTATGGTTTTTGCGGGGCAGTACGAACATTAATGATGACCTAAAACAGCATACACCTATTTGGAACGCCTGGGCCAGGCCTGATGGCGAATTAGGGCCGGTCTATGGGTATCAGTGGCGCAAGTGGGAAAGATTTGTCCAGGAGGGGGCTTCAGGGAATTATCGCAAAGAGCATATTGATCAGATTCAAAATGCGCTGCATCTGATCAAAACCAACCCTGATTCCCGCAGGATCATTGTCAGCGCCTGGAATGTAGCGGATATCGAGCGGATGGCATTGCCACCTTGCCATGCATTCATTCAATTTTATGTGGTTAATGGGCGGCTGGATTGCCAGCTTTACCAGCGTTCCGCGGATGTTGCTTTAGGTGTTCCTTTTAATATTGCCAGCTACGCACTTTTAATGACCATGGTGGCTGCTGAATGCGGTCTGACACCAGGCATATTTGTTCATACGCTGGGGGATGCGCATATCTACCTTAATCATGTCGAAGGGCTTAAATTACAGTTGGAGCGCACCCCCACAGCCCTGCCGCAACTTGAGATCCCTAAAAAGAAGGTCCTTGAATACACATTTGAGGATTTTAAACTGATCAATTATCAGCCGGCTGCTTTTATTAAATTTCCTATCGCAGTTTAATGGTTTAAAGCCTTAATGCCTATGAGACCTTTCTCTATAATAGTAGCTTTTGACGCAAAGTACGGGATTGGCAAAAATGGGCTTCTGCCATGGAGTTTGCCCCAAGACCTGAAGCATTTTAAAGAGATCACTACGGCCGTGGCCAATCCTGCTAAAAAGAACGCAGTGATCATGGGAAGAAAGACATGGGAGTCCTTGCCTTCCAGGTTTCGTCCCTTGCCTGGCCGGGTGAATATGGTTTTAAGCCGGGAGGCCAGGCTTGATCTTCCTTCAGGGGTTCTGTCGTCGATAAGTCTTGATGAGGCGTTAAATAAGCTTTCTACGGCCGACATTGAGAATATCTTTGTTATAGGCGGCGCTCAAATTTATGCATTTGCCATCGAGCATCCGTCCTGTCACAAGCTTTATGTCACGCATGTTCAAGGTGAATTTGATTGTGATGCTTTTTTCCCCCCTATCAGTAAGAATTTTATCACCATATCTGCTTCAGAGCCTTCAGAAGAGGGTGGTGTAGGTTTTCATTTTTCTGATTACCTGCGCAACTGACCTCGTACAAAGTTTCACTATTTTGAGCAAGCGCTTTCCTGAAAGCGCTTGCTTTCGATATAACTCTTTTGTTATCAATGAGATTCGAGTTTCTAAAAATCGAAAAATAAACTGATTTTTGAAGATAAGATTTTGTTAATGAATTCCTTTTAATGTATACTTAAATTGTAAAATGAATTAATAACTAGAGGAGGTGAGATTTGGCTGCGTATAACAATAAGACCGTCCTCATTGTTGATGATGAACCAGCCATATCCCAGCTTTTAACCATCCTATTATCTTCACACGGCTATAAAACAAAGGTAGCAGTCACGGGCAGTCAGGCCCTAGAGTATGCCCTGCCGGATACAGATCTTGTCTTATTGGACCTTCTATTGCCGGATGCTCAAGGCATCGATATATGTCAGCAGCTTAAATCCAATGCCCGCACCAAGGACATTCCCATCATCATTATTAGCAGCAATCAAAATAAGCTTGAAAGGATTGAAAGCCTTTATTTGGGTGCTGAGGACTACCTGACCAAGCCTTTTGAACCGGAAGAGCTTTTCGCGCGTATGGATGTTGTTTTGCGGCGTAACCATGTGAGGAAAAGTGACGAGGCTTCGATAAAGGAACAGCAAACTATCTGCGAATTAAGGCGCATCATTGATGAGGAATCCATTAAAGTATCTTTTCAGCCTATTTATTTTCTAAAACCGATGCGCTTGTTTGGCCTTGAGATGTTAAGCCGTCCTCAGACGGCAACCACCATGTCTAATCCTGAAATCTTCTTTAAGAATGCATTGAATTACGGTGTTTATTATGAGGTGGAAATGATCGGCTGGCGCAAGGCCATGAAAATGGCGTCTGATCTTTTTGACGGCCGGCAAAAATTGTTTCTGAATTGTGACCCGTATCTGGTTGAGAGCAAGAGATTCAATTCCATCAAGGAGATATTCTCCGGTTATGGGCTTACCAGTAATGAGGTTTTCCTGGAGGTGACAGAGCGTTCCGCTGTCATTGCCTTTGAGGTTTTTTACGAACAGCTGCGCGAGTTCCGTCAGGATGGTTTTAAGATCGCGGTTGATGATCTGGGCACAGGTTACTCCAGCTTGGAATCCATTATCAAAATAAAACCGGAGGCCATTAAATTAGACAGGCATATAGTCCAGGGATTGTGCCATGATCCTTATAAAAGAAGCATTGTAAAATTACTTGTTTCTTTTTGTAAAGGCAACGGCACGATCTGTGTGGCTGAAGGCATTGAAACCAAGGAAGATTTTGACACCTTGGTTGAGTTGGGGGTGGATGCGGGGCAGGGGTATTATTTGTGCCGTCCGATGGAGATTGTTGACCTTCATGCTCTTCAGGCTTTGCAATTGTAAGAATGATTTAAGAGGCTTTCAAAGGCGTAAAACTTCTTGAGCCTTGTGTTGGTCTGTGTTAATATTCCTCTCGTGGGCAAAATTCTTCCATTTTTACTTATAATAATTTTATTTGGCGGTTGTTCTTCTTCCCAAAAAGCAGTCATCCCTGATGCTTTAAGTGCGGCACCGGTGATCACGGGTTCTGTGATCAATGCCGACGCATTTAAAAAGGGGGGGATGCTGGCTTTGGGTTCTTTTAAACCCGGGCCTGGTGCTGCGGCGGATGATGAGACCGACCAATTATCTGCAATGATGATCAAGGGTATTAAGGATGCCTTGCCTGCGAGCGGCACACCATTCACCATCCTTCCTTCCGATCAAAGTAATTCTGATCTATTTCTCGAGGGCTATATTGAAGATTACGGCAGCAAGGGCCGTTCGGCCCATCTGTCGGTTGACGGTGAAATATGGCTGAGGGAGACAGGGGAGAAAATATTGATGTTCCAGACAACGGTTGTTTTTAACCTCAAGAACCAGGACCCTAAAACAGTGGCTTATCAGATCGGCTGCGCCATCGCTAATTTCATGGGGGGGCATTCGTGATCGTTGTGACGGGAGCGGCAGGTTTTATTGGAAGTTGCCTGGTGGCGGAATTGAATGCCCGTGGCAGGTATGACCTTATTCTGGTTGATGACTTAAGCGGTGATGACGATCCTAAAAAGAAAAATTTGTTGGCCAAGCGTTATCAGCGTTACTATGATAAGGCAGAATACTTAAAACTCCTTAAGCGCGACTCGTTTGATTTTGATGTTGAGCATATCCTGCACATGGGCGCTTGTTCTTCCACCACCCTGCAGGACGCGGATTATTTTGAAAAGAACAATTACGAATATACCTGTACAGTGGCCCAATGGGCGCTTAAGAACAAGGCTAGGTTGATCTATGCTTCGTCTGCCGCGACTTATGGTAATGGTGAACTGGGTTATAGCGACGATGAGTCTTTGATCCCGCAATTAAAGCCGTTAAATCTTTACGGGGAATCCAAGCAAAAATTTGATGTCTGGGCACTGAATCAGGGCATTACGGGCAAGATGACAGGGTTGAAATTTTTTAATGTCTTTGGTCCTAATGAATACCATAAAGGAGATATGCGCAGTGTTGTCTCCAAGACATACGATCGCGTGAAGAATGAAGGCAAAATATCGCTGTTCAAATCATATGATCCTAAGTACAAAGACGGCGAACAAATGCGGGATTTTATTTACGTTAAGGATGCGGTTGATGTCGTCATGTTCTTTATGGAGCATCCGTCGATCAACGGGATTTTTAATTTGGGCACGGGAAAAGCGCGCACCTGGAATGATCTGGCTTTTGCCTTATTTGCTGCTGTAGGCCGTCAACCCCAAATCGATTATATGGAAATGCCAGCAATCTTGCGCGGGCGTTATCAATATTTTACACAAGCAGATATGGCTAAATTAAGAAAAGCAGGTTACACCAAGCCTTTCACTTCACTGGAAGATGCGGTCAAAGATTATTGCGGTTATTTATCAACCCAACGCTGCTGGTAACGAAAGGCCTTTGCTATGATCCTTTTTATTGTTCTGGGTTTGGTGGTGCTGATCGCGGTGGGTGTGCTTGGTGTTTTGTTTTATATGTTAAGCAAGGAAAAGGAGAGGGAAGAACAAAACGCGGTCCCTGTGACGGATTTTGTTTCATTAAAAAGAGAACTTTCACCAGAGCCTCTTAAAATGTCCTCTTTTTCATCCGTGGCTTCAAGACCTGCGGTGTCGATACCAACGCCTGCTTTAGAGCCCCGGGTTGTTTTAACGGAAGATCCTTATAAAAAACGTGTTTCCGAGCTGGAAGAAGAGCTTCGTACTATTTCCCAGAAGGCGGATGGGCAGTCCAATGAAGCCCGTCAGATGATCACGGATTTGACCCGGGAGAATGAAGCGCTGAAAAGCCAGCAAGCCAGTTTGGAGCAGGCCCAGCAAAAATTAATTGAATCCCAGGGCGAAGCGTTTAATTTAAAGAGCGAAAATAACGAGCTGCAGCTTCAACTGGATTCAGCCAACACCAAGGCGCGCCTGCTGGAAGAAGAAATGACCTCTGTTAAGCTTCAATTGGGAGAAGAGATCTCACGGGCCAACGCGACAATTACCGAACTAAATCACGAGAAGGAAAACCTGTTGACGAGCATCAAGCCTGAAACAGAAGATGCCATCAACCATGAAATGGAATCATTGAAGATTGATTATATCAAATTGCAGCAGAAGTATGAGGCCATCGAGAAAGAGCAGCAGGGATGGCAATATGAATTGATTAAAGCTAAAGCTCAGTCGAGCGGGCTGGAGCGAGTCAGTTTTAATTATAAAAACCAGCTGGAAGATTTTTTTAAGAAGATGAACATGGTGCAAGAGACTAATGACCAGTTATCTCAGGCTAAAAACAGGCTTGAGGGGATAGTCCTGGAAATTAAATTACAAAATGAAGAATTGTCACAGAAAGATCAATTGACCCAGTTTGAACTGGATAAGAACCGTTCGCGCCTCCTAAGCCTTGAGCGTGAATATGAAGATTTAAAGGCGCGTGTTCAACAGCAGAACCAAGGATAAGGTGTAAATAAAATGCGTTTAATCCCTTTGTTAGTGATGGTGCTTTTGTGTTCATCTTGCGCTTTTTGGGATCATCCTGTAGACAACACGATCGAAGTTGGAAAAACCATCTGGGGATCGTCGACCAGGGCTTTGGAGGCGGCGCGCGACAGGGCCATGACCAAGACTTATGACAAGTCATACTGGGACTGTGTCAGAAGCGCCGTCGCGGTGGTTTCCAAAAAACAGCATTGGGTGATATTTAAGAAAGATGAGATCAAAGGGTATATGGTCGTGATGGGCGTTAAGGGTTGTGTGAATACCACTGAGATCGGGGTCTTCTTTGACCGGCTCTCTGATACGCAAACGCGCATCGAAGTGGCTTCATTAAGCACCAACGCCAAACATAAGGTTGCCAAGGGATTGTTCCATGGGATGGACATTGCTTTCGGGTATATTCCACCTGATCCGCCGCAACCGGTGGAAGCTCAAAAGACAAATCAGAATGTAGTTATACCTGCTTTATGATAGAGAACGAACTTCTTTTTTTAGGATTATTGGTCGAAGGTCCCAAGCACGGCTATGAGATCAAGCTGCAGCTGGAAGAAGATCTGGCACCCAACATAGGTCTTCAGATTAAATCCATTTATTACCCTTTGCAAAAGATGGAAGGCGAGGGCCTGATTGAGAAAGAAATAGGCCAGCGCAAAGGCCGTTTTCCAGAGAAATATGTTTACCGCATCACCCCTAAGGGAAGAAAAAAGTTTGATGAACTGATTGAACATAGCTTTTTATCGGTCGAGCGGCCTTATTTTCAGATCGATCTGGCTTTTTATTTTTTGCCCTTGGTGGACAAGAATATGGCCAAAAGGCGCCTTAAGGTCAGGTATACCTTGTTAAAAAAGGTCAAAAAAGAATTAACCCTCCTGCAAACCGCCGCAAAAACAAAGATCTTAAGCCTTATCCTGCAGCATGACCTCGATCTGGTGGAGGCTGAGATCAATTCCACCCAAAAGATCATCGATCAGTTGTAAATTTTCTCGTCGGAATTATCAAGAAAGCGTTTTCTCCAAAATCCTCTCAAGGCCTTGTTTATAGAGCATTTATATAACATACTTTAGATATGAGAACCCCATGTCCTCATATAGTTATATTAATAGCTTTTTTGATCAATTCTCTTGGTCCTATTCCTGCCGTTCAAGCCGCTGATTTTCAGCTTCCTGTACCAGGTATCATGGTCCGTTTAAGCCCATCTTTTTCTCCGCCAATACTAAAAGGCCTGAAGGTGCATCCTGATGATCCATTCAAGTTTGAATTCATTTTGGACAAAGGCGATGAAGGGCCCCAAGAGGGACAGTTAAAACGAGAAGCTTCGACATTGATCAAATATTTTCTGACTGGTCTGACCATCCCTGAAAAAGATCTGTGGGTCAACCTTTCACCTTATGAAAAAGACCGCATTATCCCGCATAGTTTTGGGCTGACTGAAATGGGGCGTGATCTGCTGGCCGAAGATTATATGCTTAAGCAAATAACTGCCAGCTTGATCTATCCGGAGGGGGCGATCGGAAAGAGGTTCTGGAAGAAGATATATGCTGAGGCGCAAAAGAGGTTTAACACCACTGATATCCCTGTGAATACATTTAATAAAGTATGGATTGTTCCTGAGAAGGCGGTTGTTTATGAGAATGTCAAGGCAGGGACGGCGTATGTGGTGGAGAGTAAATTGAAGGTCATGTTGGAGCAGGATTATTTGTCATTGGAGAAGCACGGTGAATTTCCAGGCTCTTCTAATGTCAGCGCCATTGGCTCTCAGGTAGTCCGTGAGATCGTTATTCCTGAATTGACCAAGGAAGTCAACGAAGATAAGAATTTTTCCCAACTGCGTCAGGTCTATAACAGTCTTATTTTGGCAACTTGGTATAAGAAAAAAATAAAGGATAGTATTCTTGAGCAGGTTTACGCGGACAAAAGTAAGACCGCTGGTGTGCAATACACGTCCACTGTCATTCCTGAGAAAGCTAAGATGCGGTTTAAGGATGATGTTGAAGGGTTATATAAGGAGTATTTAGTGGCATTCAAGAAGGGTGTTTACAATTATATCAAGGAGGAGATCGATCCGGTAACGCGGGAGATGACCCCCCGGAAATATTTCTCAGGAGGAGCGGATTTGAATTTAACCACAGGGTTTAAGGTTACAGAAAGTAAGGCAATGATCGCTGATGCTCTCAAGCCAACGGAAAGAATTCATGAGATGATTATTTCTGTTGCGATGAATGCAATGAAGGCGGCATCATCACCTGCTATGAATGCTCCCTATCAAAAGCCGCATGTAGCATTAGGATTTGGTATCGCGGATGTCAAGGTTCCTTCCCACGGTCCTGTTAAGATCCTGGAGTTTGGAAATGGCCTGGGGTCTTCTTTTCGCGGCTATGATAAGGTCAATAATCCTAAAAGCATGTTGGAAAATTTGTGGGTGTATTTATCCAAGCTAGGTTTGCCAATTATGTATGTGGCAGGCGGGGAGTTTGATGGTGATAGTTTCGTTAATATGAAAGCCAGAAGCTTTAAGAATTTAGATATGCGTATTTTTGATTCTGAGCAAGCTTTGTTAAGTTTGCAAGCTGGCGGATGGGGCCGAAAAAGAGATGATTTTGATCCTCATAATTTATCCACTTATTCTGCGGTGTTAATTTTTAGATCAAATAGCATGAATCCCCAAGAAGTTCGCGAACTATTAAAAAGGTATCCTTGGATCATTGGTTTTGATTTAGGCGGAGGGTTTTTGAATTATGTTGATGATAAGGTTTTAACGAAATCATTATTTACCGGATCCTCTCTTCAAGCATCGACGCCAAGCTGGAAACTCTTGCCCAGGGTTTATAGTGAAAAAACAGTTCAAGATGTGATCAAGACAATGCCCGCTCAATACTATGTTATTAAGCCGCCTAATCAAAGTACCGGGACAGGGATTATCATTGTTTCCGCTGAAGAGTTAGAGAATACTTTAAAAAAGGTTCTTCCTTTTCCTGTTCTTGGTAATCTAGATTCAGACAAAAATAGCCTTGATCCTGTTTCTTATTGGCAGAATACCCCTACTCCGGTTGTGCTTATAGAGGCCTTAGAACATTCAAAACCTGTGGAAGTTGCTGATAAGAAATACGATCCGACCCTTCGGGTGGCTTATGTTGTTGAGAGAGATAGGGATAGAACATCAGTAAAAATACTGGATGGTTATTGGAAGCTGCCCGTTTCACCTATGGGAGAAGCAGATATGCAGCACGTCATGAAGTCTGAGTCTTACAAGAACGAGGAACCCGCCAAACCGTTGACAGGGCAAGACAGGACAGAGATATTCCCTCAACTGGCTCGGACTTTAGAACTCGCGATGGATCAAATATTATCTGTTGATGACAATGGGGCCATTGATAAGATTTTGTTCTCTGATAATACAGCTGAACAAATGTATGCCATCCATAAGGTATCAAATAAGGTGGAAAGAATTACGGACAGGGAATGGCAAAGAATGATCGAGCTTTCCAGGAAAAGTACACCAGTATTTGACACAGCTTTTATTCAAATGTTCTTCAATTTAGGAAAATCATGGGAAAAGATGTCGCTTGAGGCACAAGAAAATGCCGTTCAATTGTTGACCATATTCCTCGAAAAGCTGACAGATCCTCAAGTTTTTGACAGGGCGGTGAATGCTATGTTGCGTGTATTAAAACATGACACAGGCGCGGATGGAAAGCTTCACAAAGCCTTTATTGCGTATTTACCTGATTATAAAAAGGTCAGTGATAAGAGGATCTTGATTGATTATCTTTACTATCTTCATGAAGATCATCAAATGCCGGCAGAGGAATTTAATGGCGCTTTAAAACATGTTTTTGAATCATCTAACGGAGAGGTTCAGAACTATATTTTAGAAAGATTATTTGAAGGTGATGAGGTGTTCAACGCGGACTGGATTTTGCAATTCGTTGAAAATGACGAGACGATAAAAGCCTTGTGGTTATCCAAAATCAGTAAAAAATATTTTGCACATCCTTTAGATATCGGAAAAACCTCTGGCAAACAAGCGGTTGTCCAAAAAGTGGCTGCTGATGAACAGGGTCTTCGTCATCCTACAGTTGATCAAATTGCAGCCACCATTCGATCGCTTATAAAATTTCACAGGGTTTACCCCAGCCGTTGGAACTTGAACGCAGTTCCACTTAAAGATTTTATTGATTTTATGGGCATTAAGGTTTTAGAAACTTTATCTGGGGGGAAAGTAAAGGATTTCTTAACTCTCATTGACAGGAAATTTTATGGGGGAGGGGCAGTAAAAGACAGAATTTCTGCTCTTGAAGGAATATTGAAGGATAGGGCAATGAATACGCAGGCAGGCCACGGCAATCCAACGCGGGTCATCTTTGTTCCGGGAACCGGTTATAATCGCAATAATGATATGATTGAACTGATTTCCTCTCAACAATTTGAAAAGGAGACAGGCATTGATGTAAGACAAGGGGCTGTTACTGTCTTTGACAATGGCGTTGCATCCGGGGAGAGTGTGAGGGGTATTTATGATGAGATGCAGCAATTAAATAATCCAAGGCTTAGGTTGAAGGTGACTGAATTGCGTTCTGGTGTTCCTGCAGCATATATAAGTTCTGATCTTTTTTTAAAAGATGGTGAAGTTCTAGGCATCCTCGGTAAACGCATGAGGGATAATATAAAAGTTAAGCTCCTTGTTGATGAAAATTATGAGATCCATGAAGCTATTATGCAGGAGAGCAATGGACGGGTTACGAGAATCAGTCTTTCTGAGGGGATAATATCATTTGCTTACGGGAAGCCACAGGAGCTGGATTCTAGTCTATTAAAGGTCCTTTTAGGAAAGCTCAGCCATAGGGATTTGACGCCAAAACATTTAAGGGAAATGATTGAATCCGGGGATAATTTAGAGTCAGGCCCGGAGTTTTCAGTGCAGAAAAATCCATTGCAGAAAAGTCTAAGTTGGATGAAGGGGGTAGAATTAGAGATAACAGACTTTCCCCATTTAGAAAATCTGGACTCTCCGGCTATTGTGTTGTTTTCTCATGTATTAGATCATTATCCTTTAGATTTAAAAGAAGCATACATGGAGAAAATGAAGAAAAGTTTACGTGATAAAGACGCGGTAGTTATAAAAGATCACGATGTTAGAACAGGATCAGAGGTGGTGGTAGTATATCAAAAAAGAGGAGAAGAATTGGTGCTATTAGGAAGGTTGAGGATCAGTAATGATGGATTGCGCGCAGAAAGTGAAGGAGTGATGAATTTTGCTTATGACCGGACAAGATTGGAAAAATCTATTTTAGGTTTGGTCAAGAAAAGATTTGTGGAAGAGGTGAGTGCTTTTCAGCTTGAATACTTTTCAGATCGAATTTACAAAATAATTGACGCGGAAATCAATCGGCTGGGAAAATCTGATGAAGAGGTTTTAGATACAATTCTTGATCTTATTCAAAAGGAATTTCAAGACCAATGGAGAATACAAGTTACATTCACATCTGAAGAAAGGCGGGCGATTCTTGAATTGAGTAATTCAGCGATGTCAGCTGATCATGGGCAGGCTTCAGTAACGGAGAGAGGCTTAATTAAAAATGGCGGTATTGATCTGACCCCCGCCAATATGAATATCCAGGTTAAAACGGGATCTCGGACAGGTTTGTTGGGGGATGAGGTTGATGGTATTAAATTCCATTTAAATCCTGCGATGATTGCTCAATTTCAAAATTCCGCGGGTTTTACTCCTGTTATTATCAATATGCAGCCTATGACGAATTTAAGTAAATTCCTTGGGCTTGAAAATGGTCAAAATTCCAAAACAATCGCTTAATCCTTGATATTCTAAGACTTCTTGACTTATTCCAATCTTATATTAAAATCTCTTTAGTAAAATTTTACTATCTATATGGATATTCTCCAAATCTTAACGGATTCCGCACGGATTTTTGCTCAAAAGCCCGCTATTATATTTAAAGAAAAGATAATAACTTTTCTTGATCTAAAGACCAGGGTTTGGGCTTTAGCCCGGGGTTTGCAGGCTTTGGGGTTGGCTCGGGGCAAAAAGATCGCCTTGTACCTGCCTAACTGTCCGGAGTATGTGTACAGCTATTTGTCATCTTTTTTGCTGGGAGCGGTGATCATTCCGCTGGATTACATGCTTAAGACTGATGAATTGACGGCTTGTTTGTCCCATGCAGAGGCGGATTTTGTGGTCATTTTGCCTAAGGCGGAAGTTGATTGGGCAGAGATTCAAAAGGGGGTTCCGTCTTTAAAGAATATTGTTTCTTTAGGTCCTGATTTTGAGCGTTTATTTCAGGCGGGAGATTTTCAGCCTGTGGCAGTCGGCGAGGCTGATCCGGCTTTGATCATGTACACTTCCGGGACGACGGGGCAGCCTAAGGGCATTCTGCTTAACTACAAGCATTTGCAAGGTTCACCCCAGGCGATGAAGTATTTTGTGGACCTAAGTGAGCGTGATGTGAAGTTATGCGCGATTCCCTTAAGCCATATCGGTGGATTCATTTATATCCAGAATTGTATCATTTTTGGCATCAGCCTGGTGTTGATGGACCGTTTTCATCCGTTGGAATTTTTGAAGGATATCGTTAAATATAAAGTTACGTGTTTTCATATTGTCCCGCCGATGTATACGGCAATGCTGACGGTCAAAAATATTGATCAATTTGATCTTTCCAGTTTACGCTGGGTGGTTGTTTTTGGCGCGCCTAATTCTCCGGATATTCTGGAGCGTTTCCATAAATATTGCCCCAACGCAAAATTGCTCAATGGCTGGGGTATGACTGAGACGTGTCCGCCTAACACGGTAACTCCTTTGGATAATCCTAAAATTGAGAGTGTCGGCAAACCGGCGCCCAATTGTGAGATCCATATTGTGGATGACGATGATAAGATACTGCCGGCAGGTTCGGTGGGTGAGATCGTGATCCGCGGTTGGGTGGTGATGCAGGAGTACTATAAAGATCCTCAGGCAACACAATTGGCCAAGCGCGGCGGGTGGTTTCATACCGGCGATCTGGGGCGCTTTGATAGTGAAGGGTTTTTGTATATCGTTGGGCGTAAAAAAGAGATGATCAAGGTGGCGGGGCAGATTGTTTATGCGCCTGAGGTTGAGGCGGCTTTATGCAAGCATGAAGCGGTGCTGGAAGCGGCAGTTATCGGTATCGCCGATGATATGCGCGGGGAAGCGGTCAAGGCTTTCGTTGTTTTAAAAGAAGGGTTTCAAATTGAACCTTTAGAGATCAAATATTTTGCCAAGGAACATCTGGCTAATTTTAAAGTGCCGCATAGCATTGAAATCCGTTCTTCATTGCCGAAGAATAGGACAGGGAAGATCGATAAAGAATTATTAAAACAAGAGGTATTAGCCTAAGAAAGGGTTTGAATTATGTCCACGACTACAGTTGATAGAATGACCAGGGATGTTCATTTATGCGGTAAGGATTTGATGGCCATGGTGCAGTTAAGGCCGCAGGATGTTGGTTCTTACGCGATCGTGCCGGGGCCTAAGGAGCGTTTGGATTCCTTGGTCAAGAAGATGGAAAATCCCGTCAAGAATTTCACCTTCATGGAATACAACATGTTCACCGGGAATATCAACGGTATCCGTGTCACAGCGATCAACGGCGGGCGTTTCGCGGCTGATACGGCGATCACGACGGAAATCCTTTGCAATGCCCAGGTCAAGGCCTTGATCCGTATCGGCAGCTGCGGCGCCTTGCGCAAGGACATGAAGATCGGGGACTTTATTTTAACCACGGGCTGTGTTCGTGGGGATGGTGTTTCTCCGTATTATGTGGATGATAAATTTGTGACCTTGCCGGATGCTGGATTGACTCAAAAGCTGGGTGCCATTGCCAAGAATTTGGCCTCGACTGCTGGTTTGACCGTGCATGAAGGCAAGGTTTGGTCAACGGATGCTATTTTGCGTGAGACCAAGGAGATTGTTAACGGGGTTATTGATAAAGGGGCTGTCGGTGTTGACATGGTCAGCGCGCCGTTCTTGACCATTGCTCAGACTTATAAAATTCCTGCAGTGTCTATTTTAGCCATTTCGGATAATTTGATCACCGGGCAGATGGGTTTCATTAATCCTGATTATTACATGGCTGAAGGAATGTTAATTCAGATGGCTATGGAATTAGTGAAGCAATTAGAAGGTGGAAAATAAGATGTCCTTTGAATCACCATTATTTTGGCCGGCTTACATGAAAGACGGTGTCTTGCATGTTCTTGATGAGACCATGGTTCCCGGGAAGCTCAAGTATATCCCTGTCAAGAATGTAAAAGAAGCCGTCGCTGTCATTCGTGATATGAAGACGCGTGCTTTTGGGCAATTCCTGGTGGTTTTGAATACCTTCCTTTTAGAGCTGAATGCCAAGGGGGATATTCTTAAGCATCTGCAGAAGGTGGCGCAGGAGCTGAATAATTCCCGTCCTACATTTCCTTTTGCTGAGGTGACGGGGATCGTTGTCGGGGCAGCCCAAAAAGGTGCTGCTAATGGGGTTGATCCCCGTGTTACTGTTGGCAAGACGGTGCAGGGATTTCTCGCTGGTATCAGGGCCCGCCGCATGCAGCGGGTGCAGGAAATTGCCGAGGTGATGCAGGATAAAGATAGTATTCTGACCCATTGTAATGTCAGCGGAGAATTGGCCATGGCGGCGAGCATTGCTTTTTCCCAGGGCAAGCGTATCAAGTTTTTTGCTACTGAAACCAGGCCGTATATGCAGGGAGCTAAACTTACGGTGTGGGAATTGCAACAAGCCAGGGCTCAGGTTACCCTGGTGCCGGACAACGCGGTGGCGTCCTTGATGGCGGACAGATTGGTCAATAAGGTGATCATTGGATCTGACCGCTCGGCGGCTAACGGGGACATTGCCAACAAGATCGGCTCGTATCAAATTGCTGTATTGGCCAAGGAATTCGAGATCCCTTTGATCGTTTTAACACAGCCGTCCAAGGGTGTTGCCAGCGGGCAGGATATGCCTATTGAATTGCGTGATGCTGATGAGTTGCTGGTCTTTGGCGGTAAGAAAGTATTTGGTCCTAAGGTCCTGGGTTTTTATCCGGGTTTTGATGTTGTCCCTCATGAATTAATAACGAAAGCGATTGCGATCAATGCAGGATTATAAGCTTAAATCTATTTATTTGTTTCAGGGTGTTGTTGGTGAGGGATCTTTAAAGACAGTGAAGCTTTTTGCGAATGAGCATGCCTTTGTCTGTGAAGGCAGGCCGAGCCTTGAGGCAGGGCGCAAGACTTCGGCCATGCTTTTAAAAAGCGGGATCACACCAACGGTCATCAGTGATAATATGGCAGGATTCCTATTTTTAAGAGGCCTGGTCAAGGAAGTGAGCATTGCCTGCCAATATGCGGATAACAAAGGGGCATTGTGTGATACAGGGGCATTGATCCTGGCGGTGTTGGCCAGTAAACATAAGGTCCCGGTTAAGCTGCTTGCGGCAGAACGCAGGACAAGATTCCTGGGCGATCCCAGGGAGATATTAAGTTTTCAGGGGCTGCAGACAGCTCCTAAGGACACGAACGGATATGTGCCGCTGGTTGAGTGGGTGCCGGCGAAGTATTTAAAAAATATATGAACGCAGAAGAAATAAAAAATAAGATTATTGAGACAGGCAGGCTGCTTTGGGATAAGGGGCTGGTGACCGGTTTTAACGGGAACATCAGCGCTCGTGTTGACGCGGATACTATTTTGATCACGGCGACCGGGACTTGTTTGGGGTATTTGAAATTGACGGACATTGTCGCTTTAAATCTTAAAACAGGTGAGGTGACCGGCGGGAAGGCTTCCTCTGAAAGATTCATGCATTCGGAGGTTTATAAAAATTTTCCGGATGCTAAGGCGGTGGTGCATACGCATCCGACGTATACCAATGGATTCTTCTTAAGTAATGAGACGTTGGAGCCTAAGACTTTTGAGGCGAAGTTTTATTTAGGCATAGTTAAGTCGGTGCCGCAGTCGACGCCATCAGTGACAGCAATGGAGCCGGTGGTCAAGGAATTGAAAGCCAGTAATATCGTTGCCTTACGTAATCATGGGGTGGTGGCGATGGGGGCTGATCTATTTTATGCCTTTGTGCTGATACAGGAATTGGAAGAGCAGGTGAAGGTTGAGTTGGTGGATGTTCATTTTAAGAGGCAGAAAAATGCTGTGTCTGGGCCTTCGGTAGAAACATCGGTGGGTGATAAGGCTGGAAAGAAATATAAGTTATTCTCTAAAGATCAGATCGAAGAGATTGTTCGTTTGGTTAACGGGGATGCGCAGATGCAGGAATTGGGCAGTAAAACAGCGATGAACATGGACCTGGCTGTCTGTTTGCAGGAGACAGGTGATATTCATAGTTTTAAATTTGAGAATGGCCGGATCGTGAAGACCGGCGAGGATGCGCAGGCGGAGTTTTTGATCACGGCTAATGAATCGATCTGGCGCGCGGTGTTTAACCGCGAGATCGATCCTTTTGTGGCGACAACGCAAAAGAAAATGAATTTACGCGGGGATTTTGCGCGCATTTCTAAATGGTATGCGCCTTGCAGCCGTATATTTCAGTTATGGACACAGGTACCTGTTGAATAATATGACGACCACTGCGATACAACAGTTTGATCTTTTGATGGAAGGCAAGCTTAGCCCTGCTTTGGCTGGCAAGTATTTTGATGTGGTCAATCCGTCTAATGGGGATGTGGTTGCGCGTATTGCGGATGCGGATACCATTGATGTGCAGATGGCTGTCAGTGCAGCACGGCTTGGTTTTGACCATGGACGCTGGCCCAAGATGGGGTTTGCTGAGCGCGGGGAATTTTTGACTAAGATCGCGATATTGATCAGGGATAATGCTAAGGAATTGGCAGACCTGGAATGTGCCGGCTGCGGCAAGACGATCAAGCATGCGACCTTTATTGATGTGCCCACCGCGGCAGATACATTTGAGTATTTTGGGAACTTGTCGACTAATCTGATCAGCGAGACCCTGGAGCATTCGGCACCCGTACTTTCGGTGATTGAAAGAGAGCCGGTGGGGGTGGTGGCAGCTATCATTCCATGGAACTATCCTTTGATCATGACAGCTTGGAAACTGGCGCCTGCTTTGTTGGTTGGCAATTGTGTCGTGTTGAAAACTTCACCTTTGGCTTGTGCTTCAGTCATGATGTTGGCGAAAATATTGGCCCAGGCAGGATTGCCCAAGGGTGTGTTGAATATTATTTCTTCTTCCAGGCCTGAGGCCGGTGCCGAGTTAGTCGGTTCTCCTGAGGTAGATATGGTGTCTTTTACCGGGTCAAGCAAGACGGGGGAGGCGGTGATGGCTTTGGCGTCCCAAGGTGTCAAGAAATTGACACTAGAGCTGGGCGGCAAATCGCCGAATATTGTTTTTGCGGATTGTGTGATGGACGCGGCTATTGGCGGAACTTTATCGTCGATCTTTATGAATCAGGGGCAGATGTGCACGGCTGGGTCCAGGCTGTTGGTTGAAGATAAGATCTATAATGAATTTGTTGAGAAACTGGTGGCCCGTGCTAAAGCTTTAAAGATTGGGCCGGCGGATGATTTTGAGACGGAGTTTGGTCCTTTGGTTAGCATCGCTCATCGCGATTCGGTGCTTAAATTTATTGAAAAAGGAAAGCAGGAAGGTGCGAAGCTTGCCTGCGGGGGCAATATTCCTGATATTAATGCCAAGGGCGCTTATTTGGAGCCGACGATCTTTATTAATGTGCGTAACAATATGTACATTGCCCGGGAAGAAGTTTTTGGACCGGTGTTGTGTGTGATGCCTTTTACGTCCGCTGATGAAGCTGTTCATATTGCCAATGAAAGTAAATATGGGCTGGCCGCGATGATCTGGACTAAGGATTTGGAAAAAGCAAACAAGATGGCTGCTCGTCTGCGCTGCGGGACTGTTTGGATTAATACCTACGGAGTTTTTTTGAACGAGGCGCCTTTTGGCGGGTATAAGCAAAGCGGGTTCGGGCGTGAATTAGGAATGGCCGGCCTTTTAGAATATTCGCAGATTAAACATATTGCCACGGACCAGACGCCGGGCGGCAAATCGTTGGTGACTAGCTGGTTTTAAAGTATGGAAGAATCTAAAGGAAAAGTGCTGGCAGTTATTTCTCATTTGGGTGGCTTGGTGCCGTTTTGTTTTTTGCCGATGATCATCCCGTTTTTGATTTGGATCAGCAAGGGAGAAGAGAGTCCTTTTGTTAACCGGCAGGCTAAGGAAGCGTTGAATTTTCAGATCTCGTTGTCCATTTATTTTACCTGCTGCTGGCTTTTGGTGTTTACTATTTTAGGGATCCCGATCGCTTTTATGGCGTTTGTGCTTTTTGTGATCCTGAATTTTTTTTGCAGCATCATAGGGGCGATCATCACGTCGCAGGGCATTATTTACAATTATCCGATGAATTTAAGATTAATTAAATAAAACAGGAGAAAAGTCATGAAAATCTTATTCTTAACACCACCGCTAAAAGCTTGGGATTCGCACGGCTTGCATAAGGCTGCGAATCAGATGCATGCGCAGGTGGCGGCTTATGTGCGTTCTAAAGGGGTGGCTAACGTTGAAGCGCTGGATTGCCGCGCTTTGGATCTGGACTGGGATGGCATGCTTGCGAAAATTGCCGAAAGCAAACCTGATATGATCTTTGTCGGCGATCAGTTGTTTTCGACCCTGGGTGCTGCGGTTATCTGGTATTTCAATGAAGCCTTGCGCCTGATCAAGGTCAAGTTTCCTAATATCATTACCGTCGCATCTGGTCTGTGGTATTCCGCGGATTATGACCGCCAAATGCGCTTGAACCCCACGATCGATTATATTTTGATCGGTGAGGGTGAGCTGACTTTGGAAGATCTGGTTAATAATTTAAAGACCAAAACCAAAAACATGCGCGATATCCATGGGTTAGTTTCCCGTCAGGATAAGAATACCATTGTGGTCGGTCCTCATCGTGGTTTGATCCCTGATTTGAATGTGCTTCCTATGCCTGCGTATGATCTGTTCCCGATGACCACCTATATCGGTCATACCTATTGGAAACCTTTTGCTGAATTGATGACGTCCCGCGGATGCCCGGGCAAATGCCATTTCTGTTATGAATGGGCTTTGTATGACAGCCGTTCAGCGGCCAAGGATTTCACTTCCTGGCGCGGTCTTTCCGGCAAGCGCATTGTTGATGAGCTTGATATTCTCGAGAAACAATATGGAATTAAAACTGTCGTTATGCAGGATGATGCTTTTAACAGCGATACCAAGGCGATGATCGAGTTTTGCGAAGAGAAGATCAAGCGCGGGAACAATGTGGGCTGGGTGTGTTTGGGCCGGGCTGATCAATGGATCTCCCAGACGGATATCCTGCCCTTGATGCGCAAGGCTGGTTTGTTCATGGCTTTGACCGGTGTTGAAGTGGAAAGTGATTCACAGTTGGTTAAGACCGGTAAAGGGGTCACCATCGATCAGATCAAGAAAACCATTGAGATCCTGCGCGCGCAGAACATCGGTACTGTTGGTACGGTGTTGATCGGTTTGCGTGAGGATACCGAAGAAAAGATCAAACAGCGTCTTGAAACAGCCAATGAAATCGATCCGGATGTATTTGCGCTGGATTATTTAACACCCGTTCCTAATTCGCCGGATTGGCGCTATGGTATTCAGCAGGGTTGGTTTGATCCTGAGACGATCAATTTGAAAGATTGGGATTTTCAGCATCCTGTTATCCCGACGGACCATTTATCTATCGAGGATGTCGGCCGCTTGGGTGCCTGGTGCATGCGTGAGTATTATTCCAAGCCTGAACGTATCCACCGCATCATGGAAAGCGATTATGATATGCGCGTTAAATTATGCGTGAAGGATTTTATGAACAATATCTCCAAGTTCGAGGCTAATTCTCGAGTTCAGACGGGTAAATAAGATGGTCAGCATTCATACAACGATGAAATGGGATGCAACCGCGTTGAGCAAATATAACAAAATGCTTAACCTGATCCCTATCTTTCATCGCCGTTTGGCCCAGGAAGTGGTCAATATCAAATCAGAGCAAATGGCCCAGGCACGGGGTTCTGCTCAAGTAGAAGAGGCGGATATTGTCCGCTCCTTCATGACCGAGGTGCCCAAGGCGTTTTATAGTTTAATGATCCGTACCATGGATGATGTTGGGTTTGATTATAAGAAATACATATGAAGATTGCAGTCATAGGCGCAGGGGCTATTGGCGGGGTGGTGGCAGCTTACCTGAAAAAGGCGGGTGAGGATGTTGTTCTCATCGGACGCACGGATCAGGTTGATGCTATCAATGCCAAGGGTTTGACGGTCAAGGGCGTGCGCGGCACGGAGACGATCAAGGTGCCGGCAGCGACGAGATTAGATAAGTGTTATGACCTGGTGATCTTTGCTGTTAAGACCCAGGATCTGGAAGATGCTTTTTCGCATAATAGTGAATTCTTAGAACCTAGTGGTTTGATCCTGACCACTCAAAATGGGGTTCAGGCAGATACGATTCTTAGTGGTCACTTTGAACGTGACCGTCAGCTGTCGAGCATTGTGATGTTTGGGGCGACCTATACACAGCCGGGCGAGATCACTTTTAATTTTGAAGGGGATTGGATCATTGGCCGTCCGTTGACGCCGTTGGATCCGACCGCTCATGGTGTTGCGGAAGTATTGGGTAAGGCTTTTAAAATCGTGCCCAGTACCAATATCATGGGCCAGAAATATTTGAAGCTCTTTGTGAATTTCAATAATTGTATCCCGGCTTTGGTTGGCAAAAGCATGCAGGAGACTTTTGCTGATATTGATCTGTGCCGTCTGAGTATCATGCTTTTAAAGGAAGGCGTTGATATTATCAATCAGGCCAATATTGAATTGGTTTCTTTGCCGAATTTTCCCAAAGAGCGTATTGAGGGATTGGTAAAGATGCCGATCGAACAAGCGGCGGGGATCATTAATAAGACGTTGACGACTTTAAGTAAGGAGCCGTTGTACGGGTCAATTTTGCAAAGCATTATGCGCGGCAAGACCAGTGAGATTGATTTTATTAACGGTGAGATCGCTCATCTGGCTAATCATTTTAAAATGCCGCCGACCTTGAACGCTAAAGTTGTTGATATGGTGCATGAGGTTGAGCGGACGGGGAAATATTTTAGTGTGCAAGAAGTGAAGAGAGCTTTTGAATTAGTGTCAGTTTAAAGAGAGGAAAATTATGGCCGCTAAAACTGCTGAAGAATTAGGATTGAAACGCACCTCCTGGGTTCCTGAACATTGGGGGGACAAAGAGATCGATGTCTGGAAGTCGGTTGACGGGCATTGGGACCTGTTGATCAATAAAAAGGTGGATGAGTTTATCAAGTATATTCATCCGGACATGATCGGTTTTGGCCATGAAGCGCCGACCCCGGTTGACTACCCCTGGCTTTATAAATGGGTGGGATTTTGGACCAAGACCACCAATATCGCCATTGCTGAGATCAGGCCTATTCAAATGAAGTTTCATGCACCTGATTTAGTGATCCTGCAATACATTATTTATACCGTCGAGGTTAACGCGGAAGGTGGCAAGCGGGTGGTGCGGCGTTATACCATGACATGGAAGAAGAATCCTCAGCTGGGGATTTGGCAGGTGATCGGCAGTCATAATAATTTAATGGATGAAACCCTCAAGGGATAACATTATGTATAAGAAACGCAGAGTAGTTGTCACTGGTGTTGGGATCGTGTCTCCTAATGGGATCGGGAATGAGAATTGTTACCGGGCTATGATCAATGGGGTGTCTGCAGTGCGCCGGGTGACGGAATTTGATGTGTCGATTTTTAATACGAAGATCGCAGCTCAAGTGTCGGATTTTGATCCTTTGGCTTTGGGTTTGAATTTTGAAGAAGCTATGCGCATGGACCGTTTTGTGCAATTCGCTTGTGTGGCGGCGCGTATGGCTCTGGAAGATTCCCGTTTGGACCTTTCCAGGGTGGACCTTGAACGCATGGGCGTATCTTTGGCTAATGCCATATGCGGAACGAAATACATGGAAGAGGAATTTGCTTTAGTGACTGATAGCGGTAAAAAACCGATTAATCCCAAGCTTGGACGTCCTGACCTTTATGACGCGGCTATGTTTAATACGCCTTCCAGCGAAATATCGGCTAAGTATGGACTTAAGGGTGTTTGTAACACCATTTCAACAGGATGCACGGCGGGTACAGACAGTATCGGGTTTTCTTATGAGGCGATCAGTGATGGCGATGTGGATATCATGATCACCGGGGCTTCAGAGGCACCTGTGACACCTATTACTTTCGGGGCATTTGATACGGTTAACGTTTTGTCGGTGCATAATGATGAGCCGCAAAAAGCCAGCCGGCCTTTTGATAATAAACGTAACGGCTTTGTCATCTCTGAAGGCGCCGGGTTGTTGGTGGTTGAAGAATTGAATCATGCCCTAAAGCGCGGTGCGCGTATTTATTGTGAGATCACGGGGTTTGGGACGACCTGTAATGCGTATCACATGACAGATCTTCCGCCGGAAGGTGATGCTATGGCTGATTGCATCACCTTGGCGATGCAAGACGCTGGGATCAAGCCTGAGAAGATCGATTATTTGAATGCTCATGGCTCTTCGACGCGCCAGAATGATGTGTTTGAGACCAGTGCTTACAAAATGGCTTTAGGAAAACACGCGTATGATCTGCCGATCTCATCGGTGAAATCTATGATCGGCCATCCTTTGGCAGGCGCTAATGGCATTGAAATAGCTTTAAGTTCCATGATCTTCGAGCGTCATATTTTGCCGCCGACGATCAATCAGGAAGAGCGTGATCCGGGATGTGATCTGTATTACATTCCTAATAAGGCTATTGAGAAAAAGGTGAATTGTATTCTTAAAACTTCCAGTGGGTTTTCCGGGATCCACTCAGCCATGGTATTGGAGCGTTATAAAGGATAATATGGAAAAAATTGCAATCACAGGGTTGGGTTTGATATCACCCAGCGGGATCGATAAGAGGGCGTTTTGGGCTAATATCAAGGCAGGGCGCTCTGCGGTTGAGAAGATCGAGCGCTTTGATGCTTCTTTATATCAGTCGCGCATCGCCGGGCATGTGAAGGAATTGGAAGGGTATAGCAATGTCTCTTCGCGTTTATTAAAGAAGATCGATCTGTTTTCCCATATGGCGCTGGTTGCCTCCGAGCTTTGTATTGAGGATGCGAAGATCAATCTGGCCCAGGAAAATCTTAAGCGTGTTGGTATTTTTATGGGGAATGCCATCGGCGGTTGGTTGTACGCTGAGACTGAATTGCGGGATATGTATCTGGAGGGGCGTGAAGGTGTTAGTCCGTTTATGGCTTCGGCGTGGTTTCCGGCGGCGCCTCAGGGGCAGATCTCCATTAATTATGGGATCAAGGGATTTAGTAAGACGATCGTGGCTGATCGGGCTAGTTCGTTGATGGCGATTGGTTATGCTGCTCGCACGATCATCCGGGGGAAATGTGATTTTATTTTGGCGGGCGGCATGGAAGCGCCGGTGACGCCGTATGCTTTGCTGTGCTGTAATACGTCGGGGATGTTGTCTGAGAATAATGATCATCCTCATAGCGCTTATAAGCCTTTTGATAAGAACCGTGATGGTTTGGCTATCGCTGAAGGGGCGGGGGTGCTGACCTTGGAACCGCAGTCAAGGGTGGCTGCGCGTGGTGCTCATGTGTATGCGAATATTATTGGTTATGGGACGACTACGGATGCGGTCAACCGCATTGAGCCGAGCCATGACGCCAAGCAATTGGCGCGTGCCATCAAGATCGCCTTGGATGATGCGGGTTTGAAACCTCAGGACATTGATTATATCTGTGCTGATGGGGCAGGTTCGCAGATCGGGGATGCGACGGAGACTCAGGCGATCAAGATCTCTTTTGGTGAGTATGCGAAGAAGGTTATTGTTTCTGCTCCCAAGTCTATTTACGGGAATATGCTGGGGGCCAGCGGTGTATTGGATGTGATCACGACGGTGTTGGCGATGGAACATAACATGATCCCACCCACGATCAATTATGAAACACCGGATCCGGCATGTGATCTGAATTATTGCATCAACAAGGCGCAGGAGAAGGTGATCAAGAACGCCATGATCATCAACCGCGGGCGCGGCGGGATTAATTGCGTATTAATCTTACAGAAACCTTGAAGGGGAGGATTCAATGGACACACAGATCGACATCGAAAGTAAACTTAAATCAATCTTCAAGAAGGTCTTGGACATCAAGGAAAGCGAGATCGTTCCGGGGGCTAAGCTTGATGAGTCTTTGGGGATTGATTCAACGGAGATGGTTGAGATTGCTGTTGTGATCAAGAAGGAAATGGGAATCCAGCTTAAGGACAATGAGCTTAAGAAGACATTTTCTTTCAATGACATCGCGCTCATCTTAAGAGGCAAATGTGAAGGTTCGAAAGGTTGCGGCCATTCCGATGGCTCTAAACATTAAATGATGAAGATTATTGATCTTAGTTTGCCTATCGATGACTCTTTGGTTGAAACGCACGCCGCGACCATTGAGCGCATTACGCATAAGGCGGGGGTCGAGCATTTTAACTGGGTGGTGATGTCTAAGCAGCCGGGTGGTCAGGAGCTTTTTGACAAAGGCGAACGCGTGGCCACGGCCGAAGAGATCCCTGATGGGGAGATGCTGTCTTTAGAGATCGTTAATTCGTCGGTGCATATGGGGTCGCATGTGGATGCGCCTTTTCATTATGGGTCGACCTGCGAAGGTAAGCCTGCCAAGCAGATCATGGATGTGCCTTTGGAGTGGTGCTATGGGCCTGGGGTTGTGCTGGATTTTACTCATTTGAAATTTCCTGATGCGATCGGTAAAAAGGAAGTTGTCGCGGCGCTTGAGAAGATTAATTATAAATTGAAGCCGATGGATATTGTGCTTTTATATACGGGCGGGGATAAGCTTTTGGGGACGGATGATTATGTGAACAAGTATGTCGGCTGTACACCTGATGCGATTGAATATTTGCTGGATTGCGGGATAAAGATGATGGGTGTTGATACGATCGGCCTTGATCGGCCGTGCTTTTTGATGTTTAAAGAATTTTTGACGACTAAAGATAAGTCGAAGATTTGGCCTTGCCATTTTCTGGGGCGCAGACGTGAGTATTGTCATATGGAGCGTTTGGGAAATTTGGGGGCGATTCCGAAGCCATTTGGGTTTACGGTGAGCTGTTTGCCGGTGAAGGTGAAGAATGCCGGAGCAGGGTGGAGCAGGGTGGTAGCTATTTTATAAAGAAGAAATGCCGTTATACCTCCGGGAGGTGTAATGGTAGGTAATTCGGGTTATGGTGGGTGGCACGGCATTATTTGTATTTATTTAATTCTAGGAATTGAAATGGCAAATTTTTTTAATTGGATACAATCTACTCAAAATTGGTTCTCAAAAACCGAAAAGTCTAGTGGGTTTCGGTCATATCTTATTTATTTGTGGATTATTTTAGTCTTTACTATTGTTGTTTTTGCATTTTTAAATCAATATCAAGATTTAAAAGATTTTGCTATTTTTGCTTTTAAGTGGTCTTTCATTGGATTTATTGTCATATTTTTTATTAAAGCAATTTTTGATCCAGATTTTTGTCGTTCAGAAAAGCATATAGAAAATGTAAAAAAACTTGAATTTTCTCAACAGAAGGGCGAAAGTTCTCCTTCCCTTATTGATTTAAAAACTTCCTCTACAATCGTTTTGCCCCAACAAAGAAGCATTGAGGTTCAACAATGAAAGCATTTTTATTAATTTATAGTGATAGTCTAGGATCAAGAGAGCAGGTTATTAAATGTCTCGATAGTTTGAGTATAGTTTCTTTATGGAGATATGATTTACCCAATTCTTTTTATATTATTTCAAATCAAACTGCAAAAATTTTGGCTGAAAAAATAAGAGAGCATTTTCCTGGAACGAGTCTTTTTATTGTTACCGAAATCATAGATTCATGGGGTTGGTTAACTCAAGAATCTTGGCATATTATTCAAAATAAAGCGAGAATGCCTAAAAGTTAGTAAAAGTTATTAGTGAAGAAAGTGAACATTTGGATAATCTAAATTTAACCATTTGGTTTTCCAAATTCCTCATCGGGTGGTGAGGGGCGATGTTGCTGGGCGGACGGTGACTGCTCGATTGATCTAAATAGGGAAACCGTTTTTCTAGTCGCTGATAGGGTAGTGCTCGAATCAGGAGCACGGCAATATCGCGACGAACCAGGGCCTGATGAGCTGCGCGGGAATGACATGGAATTAAGAGTCTTGGGCGGCTGGAGAAGGGTAGTGGTTATATTATGATGAGTGAAGCAAAAGAAAAATTGATTAATGAGGGGTATACAAGTTTATCTAAGTTATTGATCAGTTTAGCAACAGGAACCATTGTATTTTCAGTTAATTTAATAAAACCAATTGCAGAGAATTGGGAAAAATATTTTCTAGTTTTTGGTTTGGTTCTGCTCGTTTGTTCTGTTGCTCTAGGAGTTACCTATGTGAGATTGAAATTAGATTCTCTTTCTTGTCACGATAAAAACCCTGGTTTGATTAAAAGGGTGGATGGTTATGCATTGTGGCAACAAATATCTTTTTATGCAGGACTTCTTTTGGTTACAGTCGCGGGAATAAATAGTTTGTATAATCGTTAGGAGGGGGCATGGGACATACGGTTAATTCGATTGTTATTAATGCACCATACGAATTGGTTTTTGATATTTCTAACAAGATCGAGCGGTGGACTGAGTTGTTTGGGGATGAGTATGCCAAGGCGGATGTGTTGGAGCGTAAGGGCAATGAGATCACGTTTCGTTTGACGGATGAAGATGGCAAGTCTTGGGTGTCTAAGCGTTGGCTTTATAAGGATTTGAAGTTTGCTTATGCTCAGCGTTGGGATCCTTTATTTCCTTTTAAGTATATGAAGATCGTTTGGTATTATTATGAATCGCCGGAAGGGGTTAAGATGACCTGGATACAGGATTTTGAAATGGATCCGGGTTTCACTAAGTTTACGGCCGAGCAGATTGAAGGGTTTGTTAATGAGCATTCGCAGCATAATATGAAGATTTTTAAGAAGGTGATTGAGGCGGAGGCTTTGGCGGCTAAATAAAGAAAGGTAAAATATGTCACATACGCAAGTAGATTTGAAGGGAAAGGTTGTGATGATCACGGGTGCTAGCCGCGGTATCGGCAAGGCGATTGCTACGCGCATGGCTTCACAAGGTGCTAGTTTGATCTTGGCTGCCCGCAAGCAAGGTCCCTTGGATGAAGTGGTTAATCATTTGAAGGATAAGTATGGTATTGATGCGATCGGAGTGCCTACTGATGTGGCTAAATTAGAGGATTTACAAAATTTAGTTCATAAAGCCAAGGCATATTTTAAACACATTGATATTTTGATCAACGTGGCGGGTGTTTCCAGTCAGCATCCTTTTCATCTTCAGCCGATCGAAGATTTTGAGATGTTGGCTAACACTAATTATTTAGGGTATGTGCGCCTGATCCGTTTGGTGATTCCGGACATGGTTGAGCGCAAGAGCGGGCATTTGATCAATGTGGTCTCTGGATCGACGCTGGTTGATCCTATTCCGCGCGGGTTTTTGGCTTATAGTTCTTTGAAGATGGGATTGCGTGCTTTTCTTAAAGGGTTGTTCTGGGAGATGCGCGAACATAATATTAAGGTGACTTCCTTATTGCCGGGTGTGGTGGCTTCTGATCTGACAGATCATTTGAAAGACGTTGCTCAGACCCAGCGCGACCGTTTGATGGATCCGGTGGCAGTAGCGGACATGGTGAGCTTTGCTTTATCTGTGCCGGCTAATGCCTGTCCTTTGGAGTTGGCTGTCATTAATCAGCTGACCACATGGACCAAGCCGATCATTGATTATCAGCAGACGCAGGCCAAGTAGCGAACAAGAGTGAATGCCCAGAGGTGGGCTGAAGGAGTATGGTTATGGATCAAACCGTATCTGTATTTCCAAAGAACAAGTTCCAAGAGGTTCGTGTAGGGATCAGAGAGTTTAAGGGCAATGATCTGGTGGATGTGCGCATCTGGACCATTGCTCAGGCGGTTGATCAGATGGTGCCGACTGCCAAGGGTGTTACCATTAATGTTCATTTATTGCCTAATTTAATCAAGGCTCTTCAGGATGCTGAAGGGGTCCTTAAAGAAAACAAGCTGTTATAATATGACAATAGACGCTCATAGTCACTATATGCCACCAGAAGTGGCTGCCAATACCGCTTTTTTTAAGGAATATTGGTCTGATGCGCCTAGGCAATTAGCTTTGATGGATGAGTATCATATCGATCAGGCGGTGCTTTTGTATCCTACCAGTGACGCTCATTTGAATATGGGGGGCTGGGGGGCGGTTTGCAGGATCTATAATCAAAAGATCTCTGAGTTGGTCAAGGCGCATCCGGGGCGGTTTATTGGGGCGGGTATTTTGCCCCCTGATCCTGCGGGTATTAAAGAAGAGCTTAAGCGTATCAAGGATTTGGGGCTCAAAATGTTGTCTTTAGCGTCGAGCTATGAGGGGAAGTATTTGGATGATCCGATGTTTGATGAAGTCTTTGCGTTTGCTGCTGCTAATAAGATGCCGGTGCATGTGCACCCTCAGATCTTGAATCCTATAGGCCAGGAACGGGTGCAGGATCCGCTTTTAAGCCCGGTTTTGGAGTATGTTTTTGATGTTTCTATGTGTATAGGGAAGATGATGATGTCTGGGGTGTTCAAAAAGCACCCCCAGGTAAGCTTCATTTTTGCCCATTTTGGGGGTGTTTTGCCCATTGTTAAAGAGCGCTTTGATTCTACTTATTCCATGCTTCGGCGCCGCAATTTTGTTAAGGATTTGGGCGAGAATCCTAGTGCTTGTTTCAGCCGTTTGTATTTTGATATGAGCGGTACACGCTCCGTCGGGACTTTGCAAACTGCGCTAGAGGTGTCCGACGCTGGCCATCTATTATGGGGCAGTGATTTTCCGGCCAATCAGAATTTCAAAGATTCATTAAGTGTAATTTCGCAAGGTATATTAATTGAAAATACAAGAAATCTTATTTTAGGTGAAAATCTACGCAGTCTTCTGCAGTGATTTCTCGTCGGTAAATTAATGGTTTCTTGATTTTTAGGTCTTTCGAAAAATAGTTAAAATAATTTCTTGACATCAGTAATTTATCTGATATTCTTATTGAACCTTTGAAGAAGCATTCGAAGCAATTTTATCCGTTCTTTGACAATCTATTGTCCAAATCAATTTTGAAGTTTTGCCAAGTTTACAAAAAAGCCAAGTACTTTTGGAGAGTTTGATCCTGGCTCAGAGTGAACGCTGGCGGCGTGGATTAGGCATGCAAATCGAGCGATCTCGCAAGGGATAGCGGTAAACGGGTGAGGAACACGTAAATAATCTTCCCCTTATCCTGACATAGCTCTATGAAAATAGAGGTAATATCAGATGACACCATGAGTTCTCATGAACTTATGTTTAAAGACTGGGACCGCAAGGCCAGTCGATATGGGATGAGTTTGCGTAGCATCAGCTAGTTGGTAGGGTAATGGCCTACCAAGGCTTTGACGCTTAGCTGGTCTGAGAGGATGGTCAGCCACACTGGGACTGAGACACTGCCCAGACTCCTACGGGAGGCTGCAGTCGAGAATCTTTAGCAATGGGCGAAAGCCTGACTATGCGACGCCGCGTGAGGGATGAAGGATTTCGGTTCGTAAACCTCTTTTGGCAGGGAAGAAAATGTTTCGGTTAATAGCCGAAAAACTGACGGTACCTGCAGAATAAGCCACGGCTAACTCCGTGCCAGCAGCCGCGGTAATACGGAGGTGGCTAGCGTTACTCGGAATTATTGGGTGTAAAGGGCAAGTAGGCGGCTTAGTAAGTGGGGGGTGAAATACTCCGGCTCAATCGGAGAACAGCCTTCCAAACTACTAGGCTTGAGTATGACAGAGGAAAATGGAATTCTCGGTGTAAGGGTGAAATCTGTAGATATCGAGAAGAACACCAGCGGCGAAGGCGATTTTCTGGGTCATTACTGACGCTAAATTGCGAAAGCTAGGGGAGCAAACAGAATTAGATACTCTGGTAGTCCTAGCCGTAAACGATGAGCACTAGATGTCGGTCCCTTTAGGGGTCGGTGTCGCAGCTAACGCATTAAGTGCTCCACCTGGGGACTACGGTCGCAAGGCTAAAACTCAAAGGAATTGACGGGGGCCCGCACAAGCGGTGGAACATGTGGTTTAATTCGAAGCTACGCGAAAAACCTCACCAGGGCTTGACATAATAGAAGTAGTGAAATGAAAGTGGAACGACCTGTCAAGTCAGGAGCTATTACAGGTGCTGCATGGCTGTCGTCAGCTCGTGTCGTGAGATGTTGGGTTAAGTCCCGCAACGAGCGCAACCATTATCCTTTGTTGCCACTTACATCTAGCTTGCTAGGTGTGAAGCACTCTAAGGAGACTGCCTGGGATAACCAGGAGGAAGGTGGAGATGACGTCAAGTCAGTACGGCCTTTATGCCCTGGGCGACACACGTGTTACAATGGGTAAAACAGAGGGTTGCCAACCCGCGAGGGGGAGCTAATCTCTTAAATTTATCCTCAGTTCAGATTGGAGTCTGCAATTCGACTCCATGAAGCCGGAATCGCTAGTAATGGCAGATCAGCACGCTGCCGTGAATACGTTCCCGGGCCTTGTACACACCGCCCGTCAAGCGATGGGAGCGAGGAGTACCCGAAGTCCTGTGTAGGCAGGCCGAAGGTAAAACTCGTGACTGGCGCTAAGTCGTAACAAGGTAGCCGTACGGGAACGTGCGGCTGGATCACCTCCTTTCTATTTTTTTACATTTCAGAGGAATCGGCAACGAGACCAACCAAATGTAAAATTCTTAAAACTTCGGTTTTAAGAACTATAACAGATTAGAAAATCCAGTTGTAAATGTATCAAAGTCCTTCTTTGAGAGGATGAAATTAAGTTAGTTTCATCTCTTTGAAAGACTTGGCTTTTTTTATATTTTTGTAACGGTAGAATTGAAGGGACATGATAACGATTGATAATCAAACGATTATCATGTCCCTTTATTCCTACCACTGACTTTGGGCCCATAGCTCAGTTGGTTAGAGCGCGTCCCTGATAAGGACGAGGTCAGTGGTTCGATTCCCCTTGGGCCCACCAAAGCTTTAAATTGATGAAGTGCTACCAAGCCCAAATTTTAAAAAATATGGTATACTAATAAGCCATAGCAGGGGCCGTAGCTCAGTTTGGTAGAGCGCCTGCTTTGCAAGCAGGAAGTCAAGAGTTCGATCCTCTTCGGCTCCACCAAGATTTATGGACAATAGATGTTAGACATATATTTCCTCGGCAAGCCAAACTAACTTGCCTTGGTTTATAGCTCTTTGACAATTATGAAATATAGGGTAATACAATATTGCCGAGTAGTTTTATCTTAATCGGGCTTCTCGCCCTGATTAAGAATTGTTTTTGATCAAGCTACAAAGGGTTTATAATGAATGACTTGGCAGATAAAGGCGATGAAGGACGTGGAAAGCTGCGATAAGCTTCGGGGAGCCGCAATTGGCTTTGATCCGAAGATCTCCGAATGGGGCAACCCCATCAGGGTCATACCTGATGATCTCCTGCTGAATAAATAGGCAGGTGAAGCTATACCAGGTGAACTGAAACATCTAAGTAACCTGAGGAAAAGAAACCGAATGGGATTCTCTTAGTAGCGGCGAGCGAAGAGAGAACAGGCTAAACCGACAAGCTTGCTTGTCGGGGTTGCGGGACCTTAATGTGGGATTGTAATGGAATAGCAGAAGAGTTTGAAAAAACTCGCTACAGAGTGTGAGAGCCACGTACGCGAAATTCCAAAGCACCCTAGAGGCATCCCAAGTACTGCCGGGCACGGGAAATCTGGCAGGAATCTGGCCCGACCATGGGCTAAGCCTAAATACTCAATCTGACCGAAAGTGGACAAGTACCGTGAGGGAAAGTTGAAAAGAACCCCGGGAGGGGAGTGAAATAGAACCTGAAATTATAAACCTACAAGCGGTTGGAGGCCTATGCATGCCTTCGGGCATGAACGGCTGACAGCGTACCTTTTGCATAATGGACCAACGAGTTATTATCCGTTGCAAGCTTAAGCTCCTCTGGAGTGTAGGCGTAGGGAAACCGAGTCTGAATAGGGCGACTAAGTAGCGGATAATAGACCCGAAACCACGTGATCTATCCATGGCCAGGTTGAAGCTTATCGAAAGATAAGTGGAGGACCGAACCCATTATCGTTGAAAAGATTCGGGATGAGCTGTGGATCGGAGTGAAAGGCTAGTCAAACGTGGCAATTGCTGGTTCTCCCCGAAATAGTTCTAGGACTAGCTTCGAGGAAATACCGAACAGGGGTAGAGTTACTGAATAGACTAGGGGCCTTACCGGGCTGCCAAATCTAACCAAACTCCGAATACTGTTCGGCTTATCTCGGAAGTCAGAGCAAGAGGGCTAAGCTTCTTGCTCGAGAGGGAAACAGCCCAGACCATCAACTAAGGTCCCAAATATAGACTAAGTGGTAAAGGAAGTGAGATCACATAGACAGCCGGGATGTTGGCTTAGAGGCAGCCATCATTTAAAGAGTGCGTAACAGCTCACCGGTCGAGTGATTTCGCGCCGAAAATGATCGGGGCTCAAGTCTATAACCGAAGTTATGGCTTTGATAATCTTCGGATTATCAAGGGGTAGGGGAGCGTAGTGCTATGCGTTGAAGGCATACTGAAAAGAATGCTGGAGTTGGCACTAGTGATACTGTTGGTATGAGTAGCGAAAACTATAGCGAGAAACTATAGCATCGAAAATCTAAGGTTTCCTGGGGAAGGTTAATCCGCCCAGGGTTAGTCGATCCTAAGCAGAGGCCGAAAGGCGTACGCGATGGATATCAGGTTAATATTCCTGAACCGATTACGAACGTTATACTTCACTGTGACGGGGTAGGTTACGCAAGCTGAGTGTTGGATGTCTCAGTCTAAGGCCGTAGGCGTATCGCAAGATATGCTGAGAACTGATGGGGAGCCCAAGCGAAAGTGCGGGCGAAGTTGCAGATACCATGCTTCCAAGAAAAACCAGTGAGGAAGTCTCGTGATTGATCGTACCGGAATCCGACACAGGTAGATAGGCTGAATATGCCAAGATGCTCGAGAGAATCCTCCTTAAGGAACTAGGCAAAATCACCCCGTAACTTCGGGAGAAGGGGTGCCTGATTCGTGTAAAGCTCCGCGCTTGAAGCGATGATGGCCACAGTAAAGAGGCTCGGGTGACTGTTTAGTAAAAACACATCACTCTGCAAAGTCGTAAGACGACGTATAGGGTGTGACACCTGCCCGGTGCTGGAAGGTTAAGGGGAGAGGTGAGCCGCAAGGCGTAGCTTCGAACTGAAGCCCCAGTAAACGGCGGCCGTAACTATAACGGTCCTAAGGTAGCGAAATTCCTTGTGGGGTAAGTTCCCACGCGCACGAATGGTGTAACAACTTGAGCGCTGTCTCGAGGAGGAACTCGGCGAAATTGTAGCGGCGGTGAAGATGCCGTCTACCCGCACCAAGACGAAAAGACCCCAGAACCTTTACTGCATTCTGGTATTGAATTTGGTTATTGATTGTGTAGGATAGCTAGGAGCCTTTGAAGCGGTGGCGTTAGCCATCGTGGAGGCAACGGTGAAATACTAGCCTGTTGATGACTAGATTCTAACCTTGTCCTGTGAAACCAGGCAGGAAACAGTGCCAGATGGGCAGTTTGACTGGGGCGGTTCCCTTCTAAAGAATAACGAAGGGGTCCAAAGGTTCACTCAGGACGGTCGGCAATCGTCTGTAGAGTGCAAAAGCATAAGTGAGCCTGACTGTGAGTTCGACAGAACGAACAGGCACGAAAGTGGGGTTTAGTGATCCGGTGGTTGAATGTGGGATTGCCATCGCTCAACGAACAATAGGTACTCTGGGGATAACAGGCTGATCGCGCTCGAGAGTTCATATCGACAGCGCGGATTGGCACCTCGATGTCGGCTCATCCTATCCTGGGGCTGTATAAGGTCCCAAGGGTCCGGCTGTTCGCCGGTTAAAAGGGTACGTGAGCTGGGTTTAGAACGTCGTGAGACAGTTCGGTCTCTATCTGGTGTGGGCGCACGATGATTGAAGGAAAGATCTCCTTAGTACGAGAGGACCGGGAGATACGAACCTCTGGTGTTCCAGTTATCCTGCCAAGGGTAATGGCTGGGTAGCCATGTTCGGAAGGGATAAGCGCTGAATGCATATAAGTGCGAAGCCCGTTCCAAGATGAATCATCGATTGACTTCGGTCATGAAGGCACGTTGTAGACTACGACGTTGATAGGCACCATGTGTAAGGCCCGTAAGGGTTTAAGCTAAGGTGTACTAATCTGCCAAATGCTTGATCATTTTTAATTTTGATCGGCAGTGTTTTATTACTCTATATTTCATAATTGTCTTTGAATCATTATTGCAGTAAACCATTTTCCGGTAACTTTACTGGTAGGGCTACACCCGTTCCCATTCCGAATACGGAAGTTAAGCCTATCGAGGTCGATGGTACTATAGTCACACGGCTATGGGAGAGTAGAACGTTACCGGTTTATTTAAAAAGCCCCTGGACTTCAAAAGTTCAGGGGTTTTTGATTTATTTCTTCTTGAAGGTGATCTTGTATTGCAGGATGTACGACGGAAGAAGCGGGATGGTTAATGAGGCAAGGGCGATCGATCCGGCCAGCTTGCTTTGGGCAAATCCGGCCAGCACTGATTGCCATTCGTAGTTGTGCCCACTACAGTCGCTTAATACGCGAAGATAAAACAGCCATCGGGGTGCGCGGGATAAGCTTTGCACATCGAAGGCATAGCCAAGTAGAAATACAGCAACGGTGGCGCTTACAAGAAAATTCAGGATATTGAGCAAATAGGGGATAGCGAACCACTTGCTAAATACGATCGTAGTGTTATAGTAAGCGCCGATAATAGCGTTAGGGTCTAACAACTGTGAACCGATGCTTAGGATGATTGTCAGGAATAAAAAAGAATAAAGCTTCCAAAATAATTTCATAAGCCACATTATACCGTTTAAAAGATTTTTTAGAATCTTTTTGAATTGAAAAAACCGGATGCTACAATACAAAAAACAGCACATACTGGAGTGATTTGAAGCAAAGCCATTATGGATGAAGAGTTTTATAGCATAGTTTCTAACATCTGCAGTCAAGACACCCGTTATTATCCCGAAG
>Ga0206807_1012_pt1 | contig 45849 bp, 44 predicted proteins | sample Alteio_BWOrgCont_57_FD_152915 | JGI IMG/M metagenome (GOLD analysis project Ga0206807, IMG submission 152915) | Enriched cells from forest soil in Barre Woods Harvard Forest LTER site, Petersham, Massachusetts, United States -... | ecosystem: Environmental > Terrestrial > Soil > Temperate forest >...
CCCGTCGAAAAAGACCGCATTATTCCCGATACCTTGATCAAAACTGAATTAGGCCGTGATCTTTTGGCAGAAGACTACATGCTCAAGCAAGTAGGGGCTTCCCTTATATATCCGGAAAGCAGCTTTGGAAAATTATTCTGGAAAAAGGTTTATGATGATGCTTACCGGAAATTCGGCGTTACCCAGATCCCTGTTGATATCATCAATAAGATCTGGATCGTTCCCCAAAAGGCGTCAGTTTTTGAAAAGGGCAATACAGTTTATATCGTCAATGCCCATTTAAAAGTGATGCTTGAAGAGGATCTGCTGGCTCAGGGGATGCTGGGGAAAAAGATCAATGCGCAGAAGAATGATAGGGCGGTCAAGGATATTTCCAAGCAGGTGATGCGCGAAGTTGTTATTCCGGTCATAGAGAAAGAAGTCAATGAAGGCCAACATTTCGCGCAATTACGCCAAGTGTTCTACGCCATCATCCTGGCGCAATGGTATCAGGATGCTTTTAAAGGATCAGTTCTCAATAGAATTTATGCGGGGCATAATAAAGTCGCAGGCATTGATATCAGCGACCCTGCCAATAAAGAATTGATCTACCGTCAGTACCTGTCAGCTTTCAAGAAGGGGGTCTTTAACTATATTAAGGAAGATATAGACCGTGTTTCTCAGCAGGCGATACCGCGCAAGTATTTCTCAGGCGGTTTTAAAGAGCAAAAAGTAAGGCGAAACGCTGCTTCTTTAACTGATCTAGCCATGAATCCTCCCCAGAACAACGTTGCTGTTTCTGTTGATCTGGCGGCCCTTTCCCAACTAGAACCTCTTTCAAGCTGGAATGATCTTAATAGGCCATTGGGCATTTTAAAGGAATTGAGAGAGCTTCTAAAAAGTGGCAAATTTAAACGTAAAGGCCTTTATGAACTTATCGATAAATATTCAGCCCAAGTCGACAGTATGAAATTATACCCGGTACAATCCGCATGGCCGGTTTTAAAAGCGATCACTTTATTGGAAAAGTCTGAAGAGGATGATTTCATTGCTGCTCTTCAAGAAAAATATTCAAATCCAGAACGTCCGGAATTAGTTGATAAGATCCTGTTAATGAACAGTATTTTTGATCGGGAACAATGGTTAAAGGAAAGGGCCCCTGATCTTGTCGGCCGCAGGATCTATATGACGGCGGCAGAGATCCATTACTGGGCAGGTGGTCTGGGACCTGTAATGAAATTTCATGGTAAAGGGATGAAGGACCTGGGGGCTGATGTCGCCTATATTGAACCCTGGTATCAATTGCGGCGAGATAAGGGCAATCCATCGGGTGATCCTTTAAATTACGAAGATCCGGATATAGGCCTTACAAATCTGGATGAGCATTTTGATGAGTTTGATGTGGATCTGGGCAGCAGTAATGGCAAGGATGTTCAAAAGGTTCATGTAAGGGTGGCGCGGGGCACCGATCAAAACGGCATCACGGTGTATATGTTTCGTGATGTCCTGCCAGATGGCCAAGGCTCATTTTATACCAAGATGCTTTATAATTACAGGGGGCTCAATAATCCGATCACCCAAGAAGAGTCTATGTCATTTTTGAACGTCGCCAGTGCTGAATTGATCAAACGTTTGGAAACAAAGAGAAAAGCACAACAGCCGGATTGGAAACCAGCAGTGGTTCACAGTAATGATGGCCAATACGCCCCATTGCAGGCAGTCACGATGAGCAGGCATGGTTCAGATGAGGTTATCAAGGATATTTTCTGGGCCTTTACAACGCATACGTACCGCAACCGGGGCGGGAACAGGGACAATGTCCAAGGGACTATTTATACCTTTTTAATGCACATGATGGGGATCAAGAAACGTTTTATCAATGCTTTTAGGGGGAATGGTTATATTGATTTTACCAGTGGAGGCGTGAGATTGGCTAGCTGGGCGGGAGCAGTGAGCGACAAACACAGGGATGATGTTCAGGTTCTGGATCCCAATGTGAATTTAGTTTCTGTAACCAATGGTGCCGTACCTGAAGAAATGGCGGCAGTATTTCGGGAGGAATTTAACAAGCTTAAGGTTGAAGAAAAGATCCCTGCTACTGCTGATTTTGAAAGGCCAACAGCCATAGAATTGTATTTGGCCAAAAGAGCATCTAAGGCAAGATTTAATGAAGCGCATACAAGGATGGCTAATGGCGGCACCGTGAAGGTTGATCTGGACAGGCCTTTGATAGGTTTGGCCCGTCGAAACGTGACGGAGAAGGTAGCTAGGAACCGGGCTTTTTCGGATGAAAATATTTGGCTGTTGGTTCAACTTGGGTTTAACGTCGTTTTTATGGGGAATAATCAGGGAACGCCTGAAAGTGATGATATTGATATCAAATTACGGCATTTACAAGTCGACATCGAACATCAAAAGAGGTTAAACCCGAAGAAATTTCCTGGGAACTTTCAATTTGTGAATTCTTTTACAGCGTCTGAGAAAAAGCTTTTTTTGGCAGCAGCTGATATTCAGATCCAGGATTCAGATAATCATACAGGAGCGGCCGAGTTTTCGGAAGAAGACATTACTTCTGCCGGAGGCTTACAGGGTGGGGGAAGTTTTAGGGAAGGGGTTATTGTTGATCAAGGCATTCCGTTAGATTTTAATCATCCTGGGGTGGGACAAACCTTGATACCTAAAAATGACACTCCTCAATCCTGGGCAGACACGGTTTATAGGCCTTTGATGGCATTATGGAACAGGGAGCCGGAGCATACCAGTTTTTATCAGAACGCGGCGCTTTCTCCGCGCTTAAACCGTATCCAACGGTATTTGATCACTTCAGCAGCTTATTTGAGGCAATATGAAAATGGTATCCGGCGGCAAGAGCAGCAGGCGTTGGAAAATGAACATGCTGCAAAACAGATCGTTGCGGGGCTTGGGGGGAATAAAGAGCTGATCGACAAGATATTGAATGATGGGCAGAATGGGGTAAGAAGGTTTGAATTCAATATTTTTGGGAAAGGGGTGATCCCGGCAGATGGAGAAGGGTTAAAACAATTCTTAACCAAGAAGGAAGAGTTAGAAGAAACATATGGATATGATGTTTTCTTGAACCATCTGAATCAGGGAGATTTTCAGAATTATCTGCGGGCACTTTTTGATAATACAGGATCAGCTGAGTTGTTAAGAAGTTTTTTAAGGAATATGGATAGTGATTTTGAACTATCAGCATTGGAAAAGCGGGCGCGTTTAGCGGAATTCATTGACGACCTTGTAACAGAACTTGATAAACAATTATATCCTACGACTCCCGCCAATGCAGCCATGGCCGCTCCAGGCGGTATTAAATTCGATCATATTAGTCTGGAACATCATGGCAGCATGACGGCAGATCTGGTCAGTAATAAATCCTTTGAGGAGATGCTGTTAAACGCTCAAATAGTGCGCGGCGTCATCGTCGGCATTACACCTATTCCTGATCTTCTGCAGTACATCAAGTAATTCTTTTGTTTGTATTAAAAATTCCTGAAAATGATGAATAATGCAGCGAGCGTAAAAAGCATGGGAGTCAGCCACGCGCCTTCCCATGGCAATAGGGCGCCGCCCTTGGCCAGGGCCAACCCAACCGCGTCTGAGACATAATAAAGAAAGCCGATGACCAGGGCAATGGCAATCGACGTGAAGGTCATGGCCTTGCGTTTGCCCACTGACATCAGCGCGAAAGGCAGTCCCATGAGGACAATGACAAAATTGCGCAGGGGAAAGGTTATCTTTTGATGCATGTCGACCCTGAGATTGGTGACGGTCTTGATCGCGCCACTTCCCGAGAAGCGTTTGATATAGCTATGCAGCTGCTGCAGGTTCATCGACGAGACATCCATTTTCTGCCGCAAGAAATCCTTAGGTTTCTCCTGGATATCCATTAATTTTTCAGTATACAATCTGATGCTTTGCGGCGGCGTATTGGGCATGGCGCCGGGTGGATAGGTTGTTATCTGGCAGTTATAGAATTTCCAGGCAATACCGGTCCATGTGCCCTTGAGGGCTACGATTTTCTCGACCAGGTTTTGATGATGATCATGGCCGATGATGGTAATACCGTCGAGTTCACTGGTGTTCGGATCATAGACATCGATGAAGAACAAGCGGTTCTTAAGTCCATAGAAGGTGAGGTCATTGATGGGCGGCAGGCCATGGCCTTTTTGAGACTGGGTGACCTTGATCTGGGTGTCGCGGATCTGCTGGTTGATCATCGAAGCCTGCGGCACGAATTTTTCGTTTACCATGAATATCAGAACAGAAACAAAAAGGGCAAAGATGAGTGCCGGCCGTGTGATCTGCCAGAAATTCATACCCGAAGCGCGGATGGCGATGATCTCATTATGGGCATTGAGGCTGCTATAGGTGAACAGGACAGAGATCAGGCATGCCATGGTGGAAGTCTGCACGATCACCGATGGTAAAGATGAAAGGTAATATTGCGCGATGACACCCATCCCCACACTTTTGGCGATGAAATCCTGGAGATTGCTGAACATATCGATGAGGATGAACAAAAATGCGAAAACAAAGACAGTGCCCGCGAACATGATAAAGATGGATTTCAAAATATATCGGTCTAATATACGCATGATTTCAGGAGCCTAACGGGTGCATAATTTCCAATTCAGGAAAATGGCGACCATAAGGGCGATTATATTGGGCAGCCACATTAAGAAAACAGGGTTAAGGGTATTTTGCGAAGCCATGCCCTGGCAGGCTAATGATAAAATGTAATAGGGAGCCGCAAATAACAGGGCATATAAAAGATTCGCTGATTTAGCCCTGCGGTTGGTGATGGCCGCGAAAGGAAAACCCAAAAGGATAAACAGGAGCGGCGACAATGACCAGGCCAGCCGGCGCTGGTATTCAGTGACCAGGGGGGAAGCATCGATGGACAGCTTTTTGAGACCGGCGATCTTCTGCGATAATTCACGTAAGGTCATCTCCCGGGATTTCTTTTCACGGCTTGTTTTCTTTTTGGAAAGGTCCATGCGGATGAAAGACTGCTGGAAATTAAGTTTATAGAAATTATTCGGATTCTTCAAGTCAGGCTCGTCGGAAGTGCCGTTGAGCAGTTTGAGCATCAGCTGGTCACGGCCCGGGACATGAACGAATTCACCTTGTTCAGCGATGATTGTTTTAGTGGGTTTACCGGGTGCGGGTTCATAGATCCTGATCCCGTACAGCAGGTCGTTGTCGATACGGTAAATGAATATGATGTATTTATCAAAGGCGTTGATAAAACTGCCAGGCTCTAGCATGGCAGATGGGTCCTGGCTTCCGGTTTCCTGCAGGATATTGGCCTGGGCATTAAAAGATTCAGGGATATAACGGTCGTTAAGGATAAAATCCACCAGGCAAAATGCAATACCCATGACGACCAGAGGCACCAGTAGCCGCAGCAGATGGATCCCTGAAGCGCGCATCGCCAGGATCTCGTTCTCTGCGGACATTTGGCCAAAGGTCAGGATCACCGTGATCAGGCAGGCAATGGGCAGGGTATAACCCAGAAGGATAGGGATGTTAAAAAAGAATACCTGGGCCATGGCTGTCAGGGAAACGCCGCCATTGATGACCTTATCAGCCAATTGCGGCAGAAAACCCAGCAGAAAGACGCTGGTCAACACGCTGATCGATAACGTGAAAGGCTGAAGGCATTCTTTTAGAATATAATTTCGGATAATGCGCATTTTAGTTGGTCACACTGAAGGTCAAAACCCCCACCCTTGCGGCGCCTGCTGTTTTTAAAGTTTCCGCAGCGCTGCTAACGGTCGCCCCTGTCGTCAAAAGATCATCAATAAGTAAAATACTTTTATCCTTGGTATCCGTCGAATTTTTCATTTTAAAAGCGCCGCTCATATTTGTCCAGCGTTCTTTTGCCCCTAATTCCGTCTGGGTTAAGGTCATCTTCTGGCGGGTCAGCAGATCTTCTGTATGCTTGATCCCATAGTGCTGGCTTAAGCCCAAGCTTAGCAAGGCGGACTGATTGTACCCGCGTTCACGCAGCCTTGCCGGGTGCAGGGGGATAGGGCTGACCAGATCAAATTCCCGTACCGGGATACGGTGGCGGTCGATAAAGTCGATCATCAAAGGAACGAAGGTCTTGCGCAGGGAAGTCTTGGCATTGTATTTAAAGGCGTGCAGGAGTTTCTGAGCAGGCTCGTTATACAGGCAAACCGACCAGGCCTGGTCCAGTGCAGATGCTGCAGGCAGGGACTGACGGCTGAATGGCTGAGGATTAAATGACAGGGTGCTTAAACAGCCGGGGCAAAGCTGGCGTTGGTGGCGGCTATTAAGGAACCGGCGGCAAAGCAGGCAATTATCAGGAAAAATGAGTTCAAAAGCTCCCTGTAAAAAGGCTTGAAGCATGCTGTATGTTACCATATAATTAAAAGGCTCAGGAGAGATTTTAACAGGTCAAAAAAGGGAGTTTATGCATAAAAAATTTGCTTTAGCCATTATGATGTTTACGTTCCTAACGCCAATAGCCCATGCGGAATATCCGACGGACGTGATCGTCCTGGATAAGGCAGGGATTGCCAAGCTGACCGATGATCAGCTCATCGATACCTACGAGAATGCGTTGGTGGAGATTGACGCCAGCCGTTCTTTTCATGCCACGTCGGGGTTTAGTCCCAAGGAATACAAAGATTTTAAAGCCCTCTTAAAATTCCGTTTATTATTGTTAGTTGAAATTCACAGCCGGAATTTAGAGATCCCTCAATTCTAATTTAATTTTAGAAAGATCATTCATGCCTACAACCATTGACGCAGACAAAAGTGAATTGTTCCAGCTATTAAAAACCCAGGCTTTTTCCAAGGGAAAGTTTATTTTATCGTCCGGTAAAGAGAGCAGCTATTATCTGGATGCCAGGCTGGTGACCCTGTCAGCGCCTGGAGCGTATCTGACCGCGCGCATCATGCTGGACATGATCAAAGCGGATAGGCCCGATGCCATCGGCGGCCCGACCTTGGGCGCTGACCCTATGGTGGGGGCGATCGCGTCTTTAAGTCATCAGGACAAGCATCCGATCAACACCTTTATCATCCGCAAACAACCCAAGGCGCACGGCAAACAGCAGCAGGTCGAAGGCCCTTTGCTCAAAGAGGGCGGGTCGGTCGTCATTATCGACGATGTGGCCACCACCGGCAAAGCCTTTGTGGAATCAATCGAAGTGCTTCAGCGGATGAATATCAAGATCAAGAAAGCCATTTGTGTCATTGACCGGGGTGAAGGCGCCCATGAGGCCCTGGCCAAGTACAATGTGCCGATGCAGTCCATTTTTACCATCGCTGAATTCCTTTAATGAAAAAACTGATCCTGGCTTCGGCCTCTCCTCAGCGCCGCAAGCTTATGAAAATATTAGGTCTGCCTTTTGTGGTGCGCCCCAGCCGGGCTGTTGAGATCACCCAGATGACCCAAGGCTGTGCCCATCTTGTTCAGGTCAATGCTTTGAAAAAGGCCCGGGAAGTGGCAGGGCGTTTGAAAGAGGGGATCATCATCGGATCAGACACCGTGGTCCTGTCATCCAAAGGCCGTTTGATCTTAAAGCCCCGCGACATGAAGGAAGCCAAAAAGAACCTTAAGGAATTGATGGCTAAGCCTCATTGGGTGTATTCTGGCGTGGCCGTTGTTGATGCCGCTACCGGACGTAAAAGAATTGATTTCGAGAAGACCAAGGTGTTCATGATCAGCCTGTCGGATAAGTCGATCGATGTCTATCATAAACTTGTCTCACCGCTGGATAAAGCAGGCGGTTTTGATATTGAGGGAAAGGGGGCGCTATTTATTCCCCGCATCGAAGGGTGCTATTTTAATGTGGTAGGTTTGCCTCTGGCAAAATTGGCGACGATGCTAAGAGAATTTGGAGTCAATGTGCTATGAAGAAAGGTAAGAATATATTTTTTCACGGCCGACGCTTGACCCCCAACCCCACAAGCCCGGTGCTTCGGGGCTACAATTGTAAGCAGCCCCTGCGCACCTGTGGGGTAGCAGGCCTTATCAAAAATATATTCTTACCTTTCTTCATGTGCTTTTGCTTTCAATTTCTTTCTCTTAAATTCTCTAATGCTGATACAGTGACTCCACAAGTTTGTCATAACGATAATTGCGTGACAGTCGAAGTGGTCTCAAAAGATGCTGATCTCGAGCGGGGATTGATGTTTCGCAGTAGCCTTGGGAAAGATCAGGGCATGCTCTTTGTTTTTGCCAGCGATGACAGGTACAAGTTCTGGATGAAGAACATGCATTTTAATTTGGACATGTTATGGATCAGCCATGACGGCCATATTGTCTATGTCGGCCAGGATATCCCGGCATGCAGCGCTGATCCCTGCCCGGTCTATGATCCTGGTCAAAACGCCCGTTATGTCCTGGAGATCAACAGCGGCTACGCCGCGTCCCATCATTGGCTTTTGGGAGATAAGATCGACTTGAAAGGGATCTGATGATGCATCCTTTTATCTTCATTGATATTGTCCTTGCCGCTGTCCTAACCTGGCTTTTTATCCAATATATCCGGCTGAACCGCGCGTTAAAAGAAAAAAATCTACAACTGGAGGCTGCGATCAAGGAACTCAAGGCAGCCCAGGTCAAAATGATGGACAGTGGAAAAAAAGGGGCGGTCGCCGCGTTGAGCGCCGGACTTTTACATCAGATCAGCCAGCCGATCACTGCCATCCATGGTTTTGTACGATTTATGAAAAAGGAAATGGACAATGAAAGCCCTTTTTACCGGCCCATCTGTATTATGGACGAACAGTCCTTTTACTTAAAAGAAATGCTCGCCAATTTAATGGAATTAGTCCGTCATCGAAAGATCCAGAAAACCCAGATCAGCATCAATACCGTCATTCACAAATCCATGAACCTGTTACTGGATGAACTGCGCATCCGCCGCATCGGCTGGGACATGCAGTTAGACGATAAGATTCCTTTTATTTACGGTGATGCCCTGCATCTTCAGCAGGTGTTCATGAACCTCGCCGTCAATGCCATGGAAGCTTTAAGTGAGAAGCCTCATGGCGCTTTGCGCACCTTGCTGCTGATCTCGCAGTATGATGTTGATCATGATCAGGCGGTGATTATCTTTAAGGATAACGGGCCAGGCATTTCCAATGACCATCATGATAAGATTTTTGATCCATTCTTTTCCACCAAACACCAGGGTTCAGGTATAGGTTTGGCGTTGTGCCGTGATTTAGTTAATGAGCACGGCGGAAATATCAGTGTTCATAGTGATCACAACGGTACTATTTTTACGATAAAACTGCCCTGTGTCCGTCCGGATGAGATCCGTCAGGAGGTTACCAGTGAAGCATCTTAACATTCTAGTCGTTGATGACAAAAAGGTCATCGGTGATTTCTTTAACCTGACCATGGGCTATTACGGTCACCAGATCACCGTGGTCCATGATCTTCCTCATACCATCGACGCTGTTAAAAACCATCGATTTGATATCGCTTTCATGGATGTGATGATGCCTGACCGTGACGGGGTAGAAGTTCTTAGGGAAGTCAGGTTAGTCAAACCTGGATTGCCGGTGGTGATGATGAGCGGCTATAGTTTAGATGAAAAGCGCAAGCAGGCGAGCCTTCTGGGGGCCACCCACTGCCTGAAGAAACCATTTGAAGTCGACGATATCCGACGGGTGATCAAGGAAGTTATTGGTGAGGAGTCTTAAAGATCACGGTGCCAGTTTCTGATCTGTACAATATTGACCAGCATGCGCCATGAATCCCTGATGAGATCAACCTTGCTGTCATTCATGTGTTCCCAATTCACAGCCACTTCCTTGATCCTGTAATTCTTTTTTTGAGCGAGATACAGGATCTCAAGGTCAAACCCAAATCCTTCAATCCGCACATTCTCCCAGATGGGCCTGATTATTTCCCGACGGAACATTTTAAAACCGCACTGGGTGTCCTTAATACCTTTGATCAGGAAGGTGGAAACTAAAAAATTAAATACCAAGCCCATGCCTTTGCGGTAGGACAGGGCTTTGACTTTTGCGGAGTCGCTCTGCAGGACCCTTGATCCAATGACAATATCATAATCTTCAGTGAAGAATTTCAGGTTCTTCTCGATCTCATCTGCAGGGGTCGATCCGTCCGCGTCCATGAACAGGACGATATTCCCGTGGGCAGCCAAAAGACCCTGTTTGACCGCGTAACCTTTGCCGTAGTTTTTCCCCAGGGAAAGAAGGGTCAGCCCTGGAAAATCCTTCTGGAAATCGAGGACCAGGCGTGCTGTGTTATCCGTACTGCCGTCATCCACCACGATTATTTCATAACGAAAAGAGCTTTTTTGGCAATAGGGAATAAGGGCCTGTAAGAATTGTGGAAGGCGCAGCGACTCATTTTTAGCAGGGATAACAACTGTGAGATCAAATAGTTTTTCAGGCATGTGAAGAATGAGGACGAGCTTTTTCGAAAGATCAGTTATTTTTTCGGTTTAAAAATATGTGTGCTGTGCCCGAAGAAGCTTTCGGCAGCTTCCATGATGGTTTCGGACAGCGTTGGATGTGGATGGATGGAAAGTTTTAAGTCAGCCGCCACAGCACCCATTTCAATGGCCACAACCCCTTCAGCGATCATCTCTCCGGCACCAACACCTACAATACCAACGCCCAAGATACGTTCAGTCTTAGGATCAATGATGAGCTTGGTCAAACCTTCTGTACGATCAAGAGTCAAGGCACGTCCTGAAGCAGCCCAGGGGAATTTAGCGACAGTGACTTCACGGCCTGCCTTGGCAGCATCAATTTCAGTCATTCCGCACCAGGCGATTTCAGGGTCAGTGAAAACAACAGCAGGGATGGCTTGAGGTTCAAAGGCCACCTTATGACCTGCAATGGTTTCAACCGCCACACGGCCTTCGTGGGAGGCTTTATGGGCCAGCATAGGGTCACCGGCAATGTCCCCGATAGCAAAAATGGATGGGTCTGCAGTTTGGCGTTGATCATTAACTTCAACAAATCCGCGAGGGGTGACCTTGACCTTGGTATTTTCCAATCCCAGGTTCTCAGAATTAGGACGCCGTCCTATCGAAACCAGGACCTTATTATATTCTTCTTTGAACTCTTTGCCTTCCTTGTCAGTAAAGGTGACGGTGATGCCTTTGGCGCTGGTTTCCATTTTAACGACCTTGGTCTCGAGCATGATCTTGTTGAACAAACCTTTGACGCGCTTATAGAGGACATCAGATAGATCACGGTCTGCGCCAGGTAACAGGCCAGGCGTCATTTCCACGACAGAGACTTTGGAACCTAATTCATGGTAAACAGTACCCAATTCCATCCCTATATAACCGCCGCCGACAACCAAAAGATTTTCAGGGATCTTTTCCAACTCCAAAGCGCCAGTAGAGTCCCAGATATCGGGGGATTGGGGAAGATTAGGTATCACCGACGGGCGTGAACCGGTCGCTAAGATTGCTTTTTGAAAGGATAATTCTTCGCTTGATCCATCAGTCTTTTTGATCTTCAGGGTATTGGAATTGACGAAGCTGGCTTCACCCTGGATATATTTGATCTTGCGCGCGCGGGCCAGTTGGCCCAAGCCGCCGGTCAGTTTGGTGACAACACTTTTCTTCCAGTCACGCAGTTTATTGACATCAATTTTAGGGTCAGGGTATTCAATGCCGAAAGCTTTGGCATGACGTGCCTCAGAAATGATTTTGGCTGAATGCAACAGGGCTTTTGAAGGGATACAACCGCGATAAAGACAGACACCGCCGGGATTTTGTTCTTTCTCGACAATGGCCACTTCCATGCCCAGATCAGCCGCTAAAAAAGCCGCCGCATACCCGCCAGGCCCTGCACCGATGACGACTAGTTGGATGGGGGAACTCATTTATTCAGATCCAATAAAAATGGCTGTTGAATGGCTTCGCATACCCAGCGGATAAAGCGGGCCCCGTCCGCGCCATCGATCATGCGGTGGTCATAGGACAGGGACAAAGGAAGCATGAGCCTTGGTGTGAAATGACCGTCATTATAGACTTGTTCCATGGATCCCCGGGACACGCCCAGGATCGCTACTTCCGGCCAATTCACGATGGGGGTAAACATCGTTCCGCCGATGCCGCCTAAATTGGAGATCGTAAAGCATCCACCCTGCATTTCTTCAATGGTGGTCTTACGCAGGCGGGCACGCTCAGCCATGGCGGTCAACTCATCAGATATCTGCAGGATAGACATCTTATCGACATTTTTTAACACAGGGACCAAAAGCCCGCGGTCGGTATCAACCGCAACCCCGATATTGACGTAATCCTTATAAACAATTTCCTGGGTGGCCATATCGATACTGGCATTGAATTGCGGAAATTTCTTCAGGGCCGCAGCCACCACCTTGATGATAAAAGGTGTAACAGAGATCTTTTTATTGGTACCGGAAATGCTTTTACGTAATTTTTCAAGTTCAGTGATATCAACCTTGTCGAATTGAGTGACATGAGGAATAGCGCTCCAGGCATAAGACAAATGCTCCGCTGTTTTCTTGCGGACATTGTTCATCGCCTCACGGCGCACAGAACCCCATTTGGTGAAATTCGGCAGAGGTTGAGAGGCAACGCCAGCGCCACCGCCAGCAGGGCGGGAAGTGTTAAGTAATTTGCAGTAAGCTTTCACATCTTCAATGGAAATGCGACCACCCTTGCCAGAGCCGGGAACTTGGCCTATATCAATTCCTAATTCACGCGCCAATAAACGCACCGACGGAGCGGCTGGTATATCCTTGCGGATGGGCATGGGTGTTGCGCTAACAGTTGTTGTAGTTGTCGCAGCCTTTGCCGCAGGCTCAACAGACGCTGGGGCTGATGCGGCAGGAGCGGCAGCTTTAGGCGCAGGGGCAGCAGCAGGTGCAGAGGCACCACCCTCGATCTTAAAGATCGGTTGACCGACCTTGATAACAGTGCCGGATTTGATCAAAATTTCTTTAATGACACCTTCAGAAGGTGAAGGGACTTCTAATACAGCTTTATCAGTCTCGATCTCTAATATATTTTGACCCTTTTTAAGGGCATCACCAACCTTCACCAGTATCTTGGTGACAGTTCCTTTTTCGATATTCTCACCCAAGGCAGGTAATGTTAATTCAGAAATGCCGCCGGAAACAACCGTTGCCGCAGCTTCTGGTTTAGCCGGTGCCGGAGCCGCAGCTGCAGTTTCAGTCTTTGCACCAGCTGCTGGGGCTGCCGCAGGGGCTGAGGGAGTGGCTGTAGAACCAGTTAAGTTAAAGATCGGCTGTCCAACCTTGACAACATTGCCTGCTTTGACCAGGATCTCACCTATAATACCGTCGGAACTGGAGGGGACCTCTAAAACAGCTTTATCCGTTTCCAATTCCAGGATATTCTGTCCCTTTTTGATCGCGTCACCAGTCTTGACTAAGACCTTCGTGACGGTGCCTTGGGCAATATTTTCGCCTAATTCAGGAAGCTTCAATTCAGCCATAAAAGCCTTTCTAAAAATTCAACTACTATGAAATCATCGGATTCAGCTTTTGGGGGTTGATCTTCAATTCCCCTTGAGCTTTGGTCAATACATCATCCCCGATCTGCTTTTGTTCATTCAAACTGACCAGGGTGGCCCAAACGATATGCTTGGCATCCACTTCAAAGAAATCACGCAAGGCCGGACGGCTCTCTGAGCGTCCAAACCCATCAGTACCAAGAACAGTATAAGGGCCAGGGACCCAATTACGGATCGAATCACCTAGGACCTTCATATAATCAGAGGCGGAAACAAAAACGCCTTTTTCATTTTGAAGCGTTTGTGTTACATAAGGAACCTTGGTTTTCTTACCGTTTAACATGTTTTCACGTTCCACATGCAGCGCTTCGCGGCGTAATTCATTGTAGCTGGTGGCTCCCCACACGTCGGTGGAAACATTATATTTTTCTTCCAGGATCTTCTGGGCTTCCAGGACCTGGTTCATGATGGCGCCACTCCCAAGCAAATGCGCCTTTAAGTTGGAAGCTTTGGAAGATTTGCTGAAACGGTACAATCCTTTAACAATGCCTTCCTTAACACCTTCCGGCATAGGAGGCATGGCGTAATTTTCATTACCTACGGAGAGGTAATAGAAAATACTTTCTTGTTTCTCATACATGCGTTCAATGCCGTTTTGAATGATCACCGCGATCTCATAGGCAAAAGAAGTATCATAGGAAACAAGATTTGGCACTGTTGAAGTCAACAGATGCGTATGCCCATCCTGATGCTGTAAACCTTCGCCATTAAGCGTTGTACGTCCAGAGGTGGCACCGACCAGGAACCCGCGGCAGCGCAGATCACCCGCCGCCCAAACCAAGTCACCAACACGCTGCGGACCGAACATGGAATAGTAAGTATAGAAGGGGATGGTGTTGATATTGTGGGTCGCTCCTGCTGTACCCGCTGCGATAAAGGAAGAAATAGCACCTGCTTCATTGATGCCTTCTTCTAATATCTGTCCATCCTTAGCTTCCTTATAATACATCAGGCTGTCCATATCTACAGGTTCATAGAGCTGGCCCACGTGAGAATAGATCCCGCATTGACGGAAAAGACCTTCCATACCAAAGGTACGCGCTTCGTCCGGTATAATCGGGACGATATATTTTCCAATGGCCTCATCCCTTAATAACTGAGAGAGGATACGCACATAGGCCATGGTCGTTGATGCCTGACGGCCTTCAGTGCCTTTATAAAATTCTGCAAAGACCTCATCAGAAGGGGTCTTAAGATTAGTGGTTTCTGTACGGCGCAAAGGCAAGGACCCGCCCAGAGCGGCACGACGCTGACGGATATATTGCATTTCTGGGGAATCTTCCGCAGGCTTATAAAAAGGCGCCTTAGCCACATCCGCATCAGAGATGGGGATATTAAAGCGTGAGCGGAATTCCTTGAGTTCTTGATCATTAAGCTTCTTCTGATTGTGGGAAATATTCTTGCCCTCACCAGATTCGCCCAAACCATAACCTTTGATGGTCTTGGCCAAAACGACTGTTGGAGCGCCTTTATATTCCATCGCTGCCTTATAACCGGCATAAACCTTTTCAGGATCATGACCGCCGCGGCGCATGCCGGCAAGCTCTTCATCAGACAGGTGGGCCACCATCTCAAGCAGGCGGGGATCTGTTCCGAATAATTTTTCACGGATATAAGCGCCCGAAGAGACGGAATACTTCTGGAATTCTCCGTCAACGATTTCACCCAGGCGGCGGGCCAAAAGGCCTTCAGTGTCTTTTGCTAATAAGCTGTCCCAATCAGCACCCCAGACGACCTTGACCACGTTCCAACCAGCACCACGGAAAAGAGCTTCCAATTCCTGGATGATCTTGCCGTTGCCGCGCACAGGACCGTCCAAGCGCTGCAGGTTGCAATTGATAACAAATATCAAATTATCTAGCTTTTCGCGGGAGGCCATGGTTAAAGCACCTAAGGATTCAGGTTCATCAGACTCACCATCACCCATGAAAACCCAGACCTTATTGTCGTCTTTGGGTTTAAGCCCGCGGTCTTCCAGATAGCGGTTAAAGCGGGCTTGATAGATACCCATGATCGGGGCCAGCCCCATGGAAACAGTGGGGAATTGCCAGAAACTGGGCATCAGCCATGGATGAGGATAGGAGGATAAACCGCCGCCTTCCGCAAGTTCACGTCGGAAATTATAAAGATTAGCTTCAGATAAACGACCTTCCACGAAAGCACGGGCGTAAATACCAGGTGAGGCATGGCCCTGGAAATAAACCAGATCGCCGTTGTTGGTGTCAGTGCGTCCGCGGAAAAAATGATTAAAGCCGATCTCATAGAGAGTGGCAGAAGAAGCATAGGTTGAAATGTGACCGCCAATGCCGTCGGTAGCTTTATTGGCCTTCACCACCATGGCCATGGCATTCCAGCGGACAATGGATTTGATCCGGCGTTCTAATTCACGGTTGCCGGGAAATGCCGGTTGTTTATCCTTGGGGATCGTGTTGATATAAGGCGTATGATAAGTGAAGGGAAGGGTAACGCCTGATTCCTGGGCCCTGATCTGTAGCTGTTGCAGAAGGTATTGCACCCGGTCAGGAGTCCCGCTATTAAGAACATAATCTAGGGAAGCCAACCATTCTTTAAGCTCAACTTCGTCCATCGCTGAATTCTTCTTAACATTGACGTCATCACTCATAAAAACCCCTATTCTCTGTATATTGGAACAAAAATGGTGCCGGAGGAGAGATTTGAACTCTCAAGGCTTTCGCCATACGCTTCTGAGACGTACGCGTATACCAATTCCGCCACCCCGGCAAAAATTTATATGCCAGAAGGTGCCTGACAAGAACACTAAGTAAAATACCCAATTACTTCGACTTCGCAAGGTTTTTAGTATAACGTTACGAAATTTGTCTGTCAACAAGAAGAGTCAGCTGTTATAATTTGTTCCATTATGTTTCCTGTTACTTTTCAAACTTCCGTGATCGCAGTCGCCCAGATCTTTGCCATGGGGGCCATGGGTTTTTATCTGGTGCGCAGCGGGCGTATCCACGAGACCGGTTTGAAGCTCTTGTCGTTCTTAAGCATCAATATCTTCTTCCCTTTATTTATTTTTTATCAGATCATCGCGCATTTTGATGCCGTGCATATCCCTTTTTGGTGGCAATTCCCGCTCATTAATATGAGTTTAGCGTTAACGGGCTTGTTGATCGCTTCCCTGGTAACACTGCGGCACCAGGGGCACCTTAAGGACGGATTTGTGGCGGTATCATGTTTAAATAACGGCGGGTATATCCCCATGCTCATCGTCCTGTCCCTGCCGTTGGGGCATTGGGCAGGCCAATTATACGCCTGTGTGATTTTTTCTATTATGGGTTTTGATCTTTGCCTGTGGTCCTTCGGTGTTTGGCTTATCACTAAGGACAAATCGGGGCGTATGGATTTAAGAAATTTGATCAACCCGCCATTAATGAGCATGTTTGCCGCCATGCTCATTGTCTTAACAGTCGGCGGCCATATCGTGCCTGAAGCTGTTTTAAAGCCGATCAAGATCCTGGGGGATGCGGCCCTGCCAATGGCGATGATCGTTATAGGAGGGAATTTAAGCCTGTCGATCGCCTCCAAGGTAAGCTGGACCCAGGTCTCAGGGGCGGTATTGATCAAGCTGATCGTTTTGCCATTGATAACCTTAATTGTTCTATCAGTGGCGAAATTAAATCCCTTTGTCAGTTTCGTGGCCATTCTTCAGGCAAGCATGCCCACATCTATTACGATTTCTGTCATCGCACGCAATTTTGGAACAAAGAATCAGGATTTCATCAACCGTGGTATACTTGTCACTCATCTGTTGAGCATGATAACCATCCCCATTTTTTTAGGGATATATGGAAAGCTGATCAATTAACATGACGCTGATCGCCACGAATAAAAAAGCGTATCACAATTATTTTCTTCTCGATAAATGGGAATGCGGCATCGCCCTCAATGGCGGCGAGGTTAAATCCGTCCGCGCTGGAGGTGCCAGCTTTACCGATGCTTTTGCCCATATCGATAAGGGGGAGCTTTATCTTTATAATTTGCACATCAATCCCTATGAGCAGGCCAGTTACTTGAATCTAGAGCCAGCCCGTCCGCGTAAACTTTTGGTCCATGCAAAAGAGCTTGAACGTATCAATGGGCATTTGACGCGTCAGGGGCATACGCTGGTACCAACCAAGCTTTATTTTAATAAAAAAGGCTGGGTCAAGGTAGAGATCGCCGTGGGCCAGGGCAAGAAACTCTACGACAAGCGGGAAGATATCAAGAAAAAAGAAGTCAAAAGGGAAATCGACCGTTCGATTAAAACAAAACGATAAGATTGTCTTTTTATGGTAAAGAGAATATTGTTCTTGGTTCTTGGGTTTGTATTTGTCTTTTCTGTTGCAGCAGAATGTGATCAAGCACCTCTCAGGTCCCTTTTTGTTTCTGTCATTCAAAATCCTCCCGTTCTCTCCAGCCGTAAGGATATTGCAGGTCTGATCGATTTTGCCAAGCAAGCCCATATCAAGATACTTTTTGTGCAGATCTATCACTCGGGCCAGTCCTGGTTTCCCTCCCAAATTGTTGATGACAGCTGGTATGACCTGTCCCGTCGTGCTGTTTTAGAAGATCCTTTGGCATTGCTTATTAGAGAAGCCCACGCACAGAGGATTCAGGTTCATGCCTGGCTTAATCTGATGAGTTTAGGCGGCAATAAGGACGCAAGTTTTATTAAGAAATACGGAACAGAGATTCTAACTCAAAATTTAAATGAAAAGCATAAGCTCGAGGATTATAAGATTGATAATCAGTATTTCTTAGAACCAGGTGATCCGCGGGTGGGGAATGATCTGGCCCAAATAGTGCTGGAAGTCATCAACCGGTATCCCGATCTGGATGGCATGCAGTTTGATTATATCCGTTATCCGGATGTTCATCCTCATTATGGCTATACGAAGATCAATATGGAGCGTTTTAAGAAATCCAGCGGACTTAAAGCTATTGATGAGGCCAGTCCGGTCTGGCAGGATTGGAGGCGTGCTCAAGTAACGGAAGTGCTGAAAAAGCTTGTTAGAACGATCCGTTCAAGGCGCCCGAAAATGCAAATATCAACGACAGGATGTATGCCTTATGCGCGTGCGTATTATGAGGCCTATCAAAACTGGCCTTCGTGGATCGACAAGGGGATTGTAGATTTTGTGACGATCATGGACTATTCAACCGATGTGATACAGTTTAAAAAATGGATCATGGTGATTAAGGGCAAGACAGCCGATTTTTCAAAGGTGCACATAGCAGTGGGAGCAGAAAAATTAGTGCATAAGCCTGAAATATTTGAAAATGAATTTAATCAGTGTGAGCAAATGAAGGCTAATTGCACTATTTTTCACTATGGCAATCTGCTTGAAAATCCCAAGCTGCGTGAATTTTTTGTAAGCCGATCTCATCGTTCGTAAATCCCTCCCCGGTTTGCTTTCCAATAGGTATATATGTTACACTTTAGAAAATATGCGACGAAAATTCATTATATATATAATTACCATTTTTTCTTTTTTGGCAAATACCTTGGGGCCTTTACCGGCAATTGCCAGGGCGGATGAATTTGTTTTGCCTAAGCCTGGCGTTTTTGTTCCTTTAAGCCCTGCTTTTAATCCTCCTGTCCTCAAAGGTCTTAAGATTCATCCGGATAATCCTTTTCGGTTTGATTTCATTGTCAATAAGGGCGATTTGAATCAAGCTGGGCCTGGGCAGTTAAAGGCTGAATCTCAAAAATTAATAAAGTATTTCCTTGCCAGTCTGACCATCCCTGGCAAGGATCTTTGGGTGAACCTTTCACCTTATGAGAAGGACCGCATCATACCTCCAAGTTTTGGTTTGACGGGAATGGGCAGGGACCTTCTGGCTGAAGATTATATGCTTAAGCAGATCACCGCAAGCTTGATCTATCCGGATAGTAAAATAGGTAAAAAGTTCTGGCAAACAGTTTATGAAAAAGCTGAAGCTAAATTCCATACGACCAATATTCCCATTAATACTTTTAATAAAGTTTGGATAGTTCCTGCGAAAGCCGTGATCTATGAGAATGCAGGTTCGGGAACTGTTTATATCTTAGAGAGTAAGCTTAATGTCATGTTGGAGCAGGATTATGAAGCGCTTAAAATGAGCAGGCAAGCAGTGAGTTCAAAGAGTACTAGCTCAATAGGTTCTCAGATCGTTCGGGAAATAGTGATTCCTGAATTGATAAGGGAGGTCAATGAAGACAGGAATTTTGCCCAGTTACGTCAAGTTTATAATTCATTGATCCTGGCTATCTGGTATAAAAAGAAGATCAGGGCAAGTATTTTGGAGAGGATATATATCAACCAAAACAAGGTTCAGGGCGTACATATCCCAGACGGCAGAGAGATCCAAAGGATCTACGGTCGGTATCTTCAGGCGTTTAAAAGGGGAGTTTATAACTATATTAAGGAAGACATTGACCCGGTCACTCATCAATCTATCCCTAAGAAATATTTCTCTGGAGGGGCTAATTTAGATGGCGCCATGCTGGCCAGCAAGATGGTGACACAGGACCATATTCCTGCAGTTACGTTACGGTCAGAAGCCGCACAAAGTGTGATCGTCAGGTCTCAAGTCATTGCATTTGATCCTACAGTTTTGAGTTCATCTGATGATGCCATGATCTCAGACGACGATGCTCAAGATGGCTTTATCAAGCAAGTGCTTTTGCCCGTTTTAGGACGGGATGAATTGCCTCAAGGCGTTAACATTAATCAAGGTGAGGAGACCGGTGGGGATCTTTGGATAACTTTAGATCACAAAAAGACCGAGCCTATCTCAGGTAAAGAAGTGCACTTTCGTTATAGGATCAAGATCACCAGCACCCCGGAGATCCGTGTCCCTGATTTTGTCTCATTAAATGAAGAGAATGTTTTGGAAATACCAAAACCTTCCACGGAACCCTGGGATGAACATTTTATCCAGGCTTTGCGTTACAGCCTCCGGCGTTTAATGATCGCAGACCCTATTAATGGAAGATTTACCGGGAATTTTCAGCTTGACCCTTATCAGGTTGAAGCCATAGCCAAAATTTCGACGGCATTTGATGAGGGACACAAGGCGTTGGCGGTCATGGCAACAGCGACTGGAAAGACCGTGGTTGCTTTCAATGCAATTAATGAACATTTGGACAAAATTAGGGCTAAAGGCGGAACCCCGGGTGCTGTTTTGTTCATTGTGAATAATAATATTATCCTGGATGAAGCGGAGAAAAAGTTAAAGGGGATGTTCCCGGGGAAATATACCACTTCTCAGATCTATGACAGAACAGCGGATTATTCCGGTGATATTATTTTTGCCACACCTAGCTCTTTATCCTCACAGAACAGGATTGAGGCTCTTTTGGCCCAGCGCAAGATCTCAATGGTTGTTTTCGATGAAGTCCATCATGTGCCTGCCGAGAATATGCGCAATATTTATCGCCGTATAGAAGAAGAAAGTATTTTAAAGCAATCGGAGACAAAATTCTTAGGATTGACAGCCACTGAAATAAGGCCTGACAGGGTCAGTGTCATCAGCCTTTTTGAACGGAATATAGTTTTTGAATATATGATCGGACAGGGGCAGAGAGAAGGTTCTCTTGTGCCCTTGACCTATGTTAATGCAGATAAAGGGTATCCTGCAGCTGAGGGGGATTTAAATCCCATTTTGCCAGGGGATCCACGCTGGGATGCTTATAAGGAATGGCGATATGCTAGGGAACGTTATCCTGATCTTTTTAGATCTTTTCAGGAGCAGACGGAGAATTTATTGGATAAGAGAGGGCTGATCCTCGCTCCTACTATTGAAAAAGCCCAGGAATTGGCATTATATTTCAGAACGCAAGGGGTGGCTGCTGTCAGTTTAACAGGAGCGGACCGGACAGATGATCCTCAGGCTTTTAAAGCAAATTATGAGGCATGGAAGGCTGGTCAATGGCCTGATGGCAGCCCTTATCAAGGTAGGCCCGTTCCCCAAGTTGTTGTTGCGGTTGATATATTCAGGGAAGGGATAGATGTTCCAGCCATTAATGCCGTCATGTTGTGGTCAGATACTAATTCAAGCATAGAATTTTTACAGGCGATCGGACGTGGTCTAAGGCTGGCTCCGTTTAAGACTAAATTGATCGTTATTGATGCCATTGGCCTGTATCGAAAGTTAGGGTTATTAAAAGCCTTAGGCGGATCTTTAGGCAGGGGATCCAGGGGCGATGAGATTTCAGCATGGGGTCCCAGAGTCCATAAAAGTGTTGTTATCGGGGACACTTTTGCGAGCTCTAGCGATGTTACCAAGAAATTGGATCTTTATCTTAACGCGATCCCGGATGTTTTATTTCAGCGGTATGAAACCTATGCCAATATACCGGTGAACCAACTTTTGGATGTATTGGACCCATGGCTGGCCTATTACGGTGATTTTGTCGGCAGGGACGATACCGGTGAGATCCAAAAACAGGGGGTGGAAGCATTTTACAGGTATTTGAGTGAATTCGCGGAAAAATTATTCAAAGGTGAAGCGACTGCGGCAGAAAAGAGGGCATTTAGGGACAAGTTTGTTGGGACATTTCACGCGGGGACGACCCTGAAGGATGATCTTAATAATTCAAAAATGCCGATCCAGTCAGAACAAATGTCGGTCAGGATCGTCTACTATCGTCTTTTTGAATTGCTCAATAGGAGGCGCGCGGAAGAGCAGCAGTTAAAGCCCGAGATGCTGGATGATATTTTTCCCGAGTTTAGTGAGAGGGAAAAGGCGAAATTGCAAAATCGGGCGATCAATATAAGAAAGGTCCGTGTTCTGGTCTTTAATGCGGACCCGATGAGATTCTTTGAGAATTTAGATCAAAACATCATCAGAAATCCTGAAGTAGATTTCTTTGATAGAGAACGTAAGCGCGAGCAACACCCTGCTAACGAAGAAGATGGGCAATATGCGTTTGAAACACTTCATTTGGGGTATTTGATCAAGGATGCATTTATCCCAGGTTCTGTAGCAGCTGTGCACAGGGATGACTTAAAGGTTCATTTGGAGTTTGCAGAGGGAGTAGGGTTTCAAAAAAGAAGGAGTGTTGCTTCTTTGGTGGAGGGGCAAGTGGTGGAAGATAAATCCGCGCAGGACCAGATGTTTGGATTTACTCAAATCACTTTCACACGTTTATTATCTTATCATCCTACCTTAAGAGGGATCGCTGAAAGTGATTACGAATTGCCTCCAGAAGAGTTTCTTGCAAAGCTTAGAGAGTTAGGCCTCCTTAAAGAAACTCTAAGTTTTCCTCAAGTTTTGAACAGGCTGGAAGAAAGCAGTCAGGAGTATTCGGAAGGGGCTGAACCAGCTTCACGGGAGCAGGCCAGGGCAAGATTGATTTCCCTGCTGACTAATAATGAATACCTCGACTATTTTCAACCTGAGAAAATGACCAGCTCTATAGTGACGAGGATGCTGCATATTGCCTTTAATATCAATAAAGCTGTTGAAAGTCTTGGGGGCGATGCCCAAGATCAGGACAGGCAAGTGCGGGATATTTTTAAAGATATCCTGCGTGAAACAGGCATTTCCTGGGAAGTAGCAGTGCCAGGGTTGGAAGGGGTGGGGATATCTGTATCGGTATTGCCGCAGGGTATCGGCGAGGATTTTCAAATAACGGTCAAATCTTCAAATCCGGCGTTACCTCAGGTCGAGAGAGGGGTTTTATCCGTGTCCGTAAGACCGGATTATTTGGGTTTTAAATATTTAATGCTGAGCGATCAACACAGAAATGCTTTAGAGAATTTTTATCAGGGTCTCGATGAACTTGATCGATTATCATTTTTAAATGGGTTCCTTTCCGTTGTCGATGGGATCAATGATAGTGTCGCAGGCGGGGTAACGCTTATAGTGCCTCGGGAACGTGAAGGGTTGGTGTTCTTTCGAGATCTCTTCGAACATGTGTTGGCTGCCACTGATTATGATGTTTTAGGCCCCTTGGAAAATGTTTCACCCGGGGGGGGAAAAGGGACCTTTAATTTTGTTTTAAGGGATGTGGGGCGCAGCCGTTTAAGCCGTTTAACGCCGGATTATATTTCCCGGATGATCCATTTGCGTACATTCGGAGAATTTAATTTTAAAGGGAAAATAAGGTATATATTCCGTACCATGTATGATTATCATAATGTGGTCTTGCCGGCATGGAATGCGATCCAGCTCAAATTGCAGCAGCCGTGGGAAAATCTATTTTTGAATCTGGCCGAAGAACAAATGCTAGGCATCATGACACATCAGATCAATAAAGATGTGACCGGTCCGACCCGGATGGCATATTTAGACACGCTGTTTTGGATGTTGGGCAGCCATGAACCAGAAAAGGCTCTGGAACCTCAACAAGTTTTAAGAGCGTATTTTTATACGATGGTCAGGTTCAATCGATTTCATTTTACTAAAGGAAAACGTTGGAGCGAGAACGAGACTTTAATGAAGGTGACCGGACAACTTTATAGGTTTGCCGCGTCAAATGGTTTTACAGTGTCCGAAGATTTAGAAAAGGAGATCGATGCGAGGGTGGCTACAGAGTTATTAGCGCAATTAAACGAAAGAGGAGCGGAAGTGGGTGTTTCCCAGGAGATGGTGGCTTCATTGTCCTCGTTAACAGGAGTGGCTGTTCCTGCTCCTTTAGGGCTTGCTGATGAAACTCCCCTTTATGGTGCCATTGAGAGATTGAAAAAGAAGATCAACGACGAAATGAGAAGGATGGAGCTGGAACTAAGAGAAAGGTCCAGGACACCCGCCGTTGCGCAAACGCCTGCAAGAACAGCACCGCTGACAGCAGCTACTAGAGATACTGCAAGTGAGCTGCCGCCTTATGTGCTCGAGATCGTCGGGAGTGATGGAGAAACAAAGGTTGAGTTAGCCTTGTGGGTACAGCCGGCAGGAAAAGGTGGAAAACCAGTGATACACTGGTCCAGGGTTCATGCAGATGAATTGACAAGGCAGGGAGAAACGATTTTGTTTACCACAAACAGGCAATGGAGAAAAGGGCCGCATAAATTATGCCAACTATGCCAGGGGCGTAATGGCATCATCACACAAGGGTCACCTAATTTTCGTTTATGGGATGAGGTCTTGAGGATGGTTAAGAGAGGAGAAATAACAGCCGTGAAGGTAGGCGCAGATGGTGAAGTAATTTCATCTACTACAGGATCATCGTCGCCGGCATCGCCATCAAAAGCGTCCTCAGCAACGCTGCCATCAACCCAATCTCCAAGAGAAGAGTCAGGAATTCCGGATAATATTAACTCAGTCCCGTATTTTGGAAGGTCCAATCCTGGCGACCCAACCTCATCATGGAAGCTGGCTTTAGCAGTGAAACGTACAAAAATACTAAAAGCGGGAGGCGGCGGTTTTGATATTAGTTATGAGATAGACTGGAACCTTGAACGGGCCAGGGCGGCATGGGGAGAGGATGTTGATTTTGATTATCCCAGTTCTTACTATGATGCCAGGACAAATACGCGGAAAAAGACATTCACAACCGTTGGGGACACGCCTCCTCCGGAAGAATGGGCTGTATTGGAAAAGATGCGTCAGGAAGGTACGCGTTTTACACGGGGGCATGATGTGGATGAAGATTATAACCCCATCCATGTGAATCAGGCGATGAAAATAACACCGGGTGGTATTGATCTGACTTCAGATCAAATGATCGGTATGAGAAACAATGGGAAAGTAATTCAATTCAATTTGGATACCGCAATGTTAGCGCAGTTTAAGAACACATCAGGTCTTATCTCGTTGATCATCAATATCCAATCAGCTGTAGAATTAGGTAAATTTTTGGGTGTGGCCGGTAAGTAGATTGCTGATCATGCCTGAGATGGTGAATATTTGCCAAAAATTAAAAATTACGCTATAGTATAGCCATAAAAGACGATCCGCTGGATCGTCTCTGTGTTCTTTCTAAGGGGGTGACTGGTTTCGACTTGTTTTAGTCGGGTATAGGTCGCGTGTCGAGGAAGCTTGGTAGGCCTCGTAAAATAATCTAAGCACAAATTAAACGCTAACGATAAAACGTTAATGTTCAGCGATTTCGAAGCTGCTGTTAAGGCTACACCGGTTGCTCCAGTTCCGGCGTTTGCCCCAGCCTTCGGAATGGCTGTCTAAGTCTTAGTTACACTGTAACTAAGCCCGTTTACTTGCAACGCCTGCTAGCAGGATAAACGGTCATGAGCAGGCTGGCTTTGATGTTTGCCTTTTGCATCGAGGCGAGATCTTAAAAGGCTGGTCCCGAAACAATCCTGTTTGCCGGAGGGTAAGGGGCGAGACGATAAGTTGACAAACTACACATGTAGAAGCTTATATTACGAGACTCAAGGACCCGGGTTCAATTCCCGGCACCTCCACCAATATATAGAGATTTAAACACTTGACCCCTTGTGATCGAAAGATCGCAAGGGTTTTTCTTTTGAAATTCATTGTAATAGTGTCGGGCGGAGGATATACTTTTTATAAAAGTTTCAACCGTCAAAGGGAGAAAATAATGAACAAGATATTGGTATCTGTTTTCCTCTGTTTCTTGACAGCTCCTGCCTTTGCTTCCCCTCAAGACGATCTCGTGGATCAATATAAGAAAATAGTGGCTGAATTGCATGCTTGTTCCAACATGGACCAATATATGGCGGTAAGCCTGAAATACGCCACCAAAGACATGGTCAATGATTATGTAAAGAACGAAGAGAAGTTCAAGCAAATGCCTCCTGCGTTTAAAGACAGCATGTTCAAGATGATGAGACCGGCTGTATATAAGCTGCAGGACTTTGTGGTCAAGAAAGTCAAGATAGATGCTGAAAGTGCAACAATATCCTATGGCGTCAACGGCTGGCCTAACTTTGACGGTGTTGCTAATTTCAAGAGTGAAAATGGCGTCTGGAAATTGGCCAATCTTAAAGAGCAGGGGAGTCCCCCGACAGCCGAAAGCAAAGAAGCTGGGATCGCGATGCTCAAACAGTTTAGTCAAGCACTTAAAAGTGCGGGACAGGCGAGCAAGGATGCCAAGCTTAAGAAAAATGCTGCTGAGGTCGGGCAGATCTTTGATTCAGCCGCTGATCTGGCACAGAGAAATAATCAGGGAAATTTAGCATTATCTTCCCATATCAAGATATTATTAAAGAATGGAAATGTTGTTGAGGGGCGTCTAATTGAAAAGGCTTCCGATCATCTTAGTGTCGAATTTCAGGGTGTTAAGGTGACGTATTATTATGACGAAATAAAAAAGGTAGAATAGTTTAATTAATATTCTTAAGGGGGAAAATATGAAGCAGACGATGAAAATGCAGTATTTATTGATCTTAGGAATTTTCTTTATGTGTCCGTTAATCGGCAGGGCCGACGACGGGCTGACAGCTCCCCTGCAGGCAAGCCTGGTTCATCCGGCACAGTTATACCCTGATAATTACAGTGTCAATGGCTTGAGCCTTAATTTTCTTTACGGGGTCAATGAGGATCTCAGGGGTGTTGATCTGGGGATTATTAATGATATTAATAATGATGCCTACGGCCTTCAAATTGGAGCTGTCAATCGGGTAGGGCATTTTTTTGAAGGCGTACAACTCGGGATGGTAAATTTGGTTGATAATGATTTTAAAGGGCTTCAATTGGCGGCACTCGTTAATGTTACAAAAAGCGTTTCAGGAGGCTTTCAGTTTGCGGTGTTCTACAACGACGCTGAAGAAACAATGCATGGGCTTCAATTCGGGCTTGTCAATCATGCAGGGGTATTGGATGGGATCCAAATCGGGCTCTTAAATTATGATGAAGATACAAAACGCCTAGGATTCTTACCCTTTATTCACGCTACATTCTAAAAAAGCGTTCCTATCGCATTCTCGCTGCTTTTATGTTCATCCTATTGATCTTCCTAACATTGATGCTCTTGACTGTCTGGGCTAGGCGGGCCGTCGTTTGCTCTTGGAGGGAATCTGCCCTGATAGCGTGGACAGTGGGTGGTTGTTGGGTGGTAGTAACTACCGAGTTATTAAGTTCTTTTCATTTTATTTGTTTTTTAGGTATAGCTGGCATGTGGGGGGCATCAGGCTTCCTGGCGAGCATGGCTTTATTTCTCGAGCGAAGGTCATTGCCCGGGATAGGTGATTTTGAGATCTCTCTATCTTGGAAAGATATAGTAAGCATAGTTTTCCTGGCCATCGTAGTTATGGCAACCTTGGTCAATGCGTTAAATTCACCGCCGAACACCTGGGATGCGTTGACCTATCATATGAGCCGTGTGGCTCATTGGGTCCAGGACAGGTCGGTTGAATTTTACCCTACACATATCCCCCGTCAGCTTTTCTCGAATCCGTGGCTCGAGTACACCATCCTTCAATTTCAGATCCTTTGTCAAGGTGATCAATGGGCCAGCGCGATTCAGTGGTTTTGCATGATCGGCTCCCTGATCAATGTTTCTTTGATCGCGCGAGTGATGGGGCTTTCAACACGCTCTCAATGGCTGTCAGTGCTGATAGCGGCAACCGTTCCCATCGGGATCATTGAGTCGACCAGCGTCCAGGGCGATTACGCGGCAACATTTTGGTTAAGCGCTGCATTAGCTGCTTTTTTGAATTTCAAACAGAATAGACGCTGGCTCTGGGTGTTGATCTGCGGTATTTCCTTGGGGCTGGCTTGCCTGTCCAAGGGGACGGCGATCGTTTTAAGTCTGCCGATCCTTCTTTGGATTGGGGGTGATGTTGTAAAATCTTTCACATGGCAGAAATTTGTTCAAGCCATAGTCGTCCTTTTGATGGTGTTATCGGTCAACGCTCTTTTTATAGAGCGGAATATGGGGCTTTACCATCAAAAGGTCTTAGGACCGGTGACCGATGGCAGTAGCCTTGTAAATAGCGCTATTAATTATCAAACCTTTACAGCCAATTTATTACGGAACATCGGGATCCATTTAGGGACGCCTTCACGAAAATTGAATGATCTTATCGAAAACGGAATTCAAAACCTGGCCCAGGCAGCGCATGCAGATCTTAATGATCCAAGGGCCAGTTTTGGGAATGATAAATTTCAAGTGGGAAAGCCGTCCCGTGGCGAGGATTCAGCCCCGGCACCATTTCATTTGGGGTTATTTCTGATAGCGTCTATTCTCTTATTTTATCGTCGGGAATATTGCCGCAGGTTTTTGCCGTATTTTTGCTGCGTGTTGGTGATGGCTTTAATGTTCTTTTTGGTGGTAAGATGGCAGCCCTGGATCATCCGCTTTCAATTGCCTTTGTTCGTTCTTTTTGCGCCTCTTTGCGCGGCTGCTTTTGAAGGGTATTGGGACAACAGGCAAAATATAATTTTGATCACGGTTCTTTTTATCATCGCCTCGCCGTATGTATTTAATGCATCACCGCGGCATCTGTTTGGGCCTAAAAGTCTTTTTCACAAGAGCCGGATAGAAAGGTACTTTTTGGGCAATAGCCCCTGGAGCGAACCATATAATGAAGCGGCCAATGAGATATTAAAGAGCGGGTGTCAAAATGTCGGATTGGTCTTGGGAGGTGATTCCTGGGAGTATCCGTTGTGGGCTTTGCTTGAGCGTGACCGTCCCTGGAATGGCCGCATGGAGCATGTGATGGTGGATAATCTTACTAAGGATATCCCTTATCCTTTGGGGGATTTTAAGCCCTGCCAGATCGTCGTGATTGGGATGGAAAACTTAAATAGTATCAGTTGGGAAGCTGCCAATTTCAGCCTGACCGATACTTTTGCCAGCGGCAATCATGAAGTCCGTATTTTTTCAAAAGTTTAAGTAAACATTGTTGGGGCGCTTTCGTCTTTGTGATAAAATAAAAATATGAAGTTAAAAATCTCTCTATTTCTTTTCATGCTGTTATTTTCTTCCCGTGTATTAGCTCAAGAGCGAATCAATTATGAAGCTCCTTCCCTGGTGGGGCATTCCCAGCGCCTGATGAAAACCGCTGGTTTTTGGATCAGCCGCCATCCCTCGCCGGACGCGGTGATCATGAATCCCGATGAGATTGATCAATTCAATGCCCGCCAGCGCACGGATAACAAATTAACGAAGGATATCTTTAATATTATTCAGGACCAGCGGACGGCATCGCTCCTGGATGATCTTCAAAAGGCATATTCTGACATCCTATCAAAAGGCTATTACACCGCCGATGGCGTCAGGGATGACCAGGATTTTATGGATGACGTCAAACGCAATATGAATTTAAGCGGTGTGGTCATAGGGGTGGCGCCCCGCTATGGGCTGGTCGTGCATTTTGCGCCGCAGCGCTTTTTGCCGACGAATAATGGTTTATATGAAGAAAAAGATGATCTTGATTTTGACCAGCTGCAAAACAGCGCGCTGGATGTGGGGACGCCGGTGGCTGTCGTCCATACATCCGCGGATGGGTTGTGGTATTACGTGCTGACCGAGATCAGTGATGGATGGGTTGAAGCCAAGAACATTGCCTTGGGTGATGTTAATCAAGTCAGAGAATTTTCCAGGGATAATGATTACGCGGTCGTGGTCAGGCCCAAGGCTGATATTTTTATCAATGAATCCATGACCGATTATTATGATTATGTGCGCATGGGCATGCGCCTGCCTTTATCCGGGATGGATGCGGGTCGTGCGACAGTCAATATTCCGGTCAGGGACAGCGACGGAACGCTGGCTATCCAGGAGGCGTATATGAATGTGGAGGACATCAATCCCGGGTATCTTCCGTTTACTGCCCGCAACATTTATAAACAGGCCCTGATGATGCTGGGGCAGCCCTATGGCTGGGGGGACATGTACGGTGAGCAGGATTGTTCCAGGTTCATGCAGATGGTTTTTGCGACGGTAGGAATCTCCCTGCCGCGTGATTCCAAAGATCAGGCGCAAGTCAGCAGCAATACCGTTGATTTCGACGAGAAAAGCAATGATCTTGTCAAGATCGCGGCCATTGCCAGGGCGCCTGCGGCCAACACCTTGCTTGCGATGAAGGGGCATATCTTGCTTTATTTAGGCATGGTCGACGGCATCCCTTACGCCATCCACGACACCACCGGCTATAAGCAAACCGTCGGCGATAAAGAAGTCAGTTATGCCATTGACCGTGTGATCATTTCAGACCTGTCCCTGGGTGAGGGGACGCAAAAAGGGTCTTTGTTAAGACGGCTCACAAGGACTGTGACGATTGAATAACTCTTCCTGCATTATTAAGACATCTGCAAAAATTTTTCGCGCTCCCTTAAATCAGCCCTTTCGTATAGCCGTCGGCCAGCACGATCAGTTAGAGAATATTTTATTTACCATAGAACTCAAGGACGGCACCAAGGGTTATGGGGAAGCGGCCGTAGCTACGCATATCACGGGTGAGACAATAGAAAACACCTTAAAGAGTTTGAATGAAGTGGCAAGATGGTTAAAGGGAAAAAATGTATCTGATTATTCAGGTATTTCCGCACATTTGCATGAACGCATGTCTAGTAATAAAAGTGGAGTAGCATCTGTAGAAATTGCCATATTTGATGCTTTAACACGTTATTTAAGTATTCCTTTGTGGTGTTTGTGGAGTAATAAGCCCATATTATTGCGTACAGATGTAACGATTGTCATCGCCGATCTTGAAGAAACCAAGGCCAAAGCCAGGGCTTTTAAAGCCCAAGGTTTTCGTGCTTTTAAGATCAAGGTTGGCCGCGACATGGATTTGGATTTTAAACGGGTTGAGGCTGTTTGCAGCATTGCCCCTCGTGCCCAGATCATCATAGACGCTAATCAAGGATATACGGCCCAAGAATCTTTGCAATTCTTGAAATTATTAAGCAAGGCCGGGATCGTGCCGGATCTGATCGAACAGCCGGTTCCTCGTGCGGATTGGGAAGGATTAAAAAAAGTCACGCGTGAATCCAGGGTATGTGTCTGCGCTGACGAGAGCGCCTCGTCGGTGGCTGATGCCATCCGGATCATCAAGGAAAAAGCAGCTGGGGCCATCAATATCAAGCTCATGAAGACGGGATTGGTACATTCCCTTGAGATCAGCCGCCTTGCCCGGGCACGGGGTGTCAAATTGATGATCGGTGGCATGATGGAATCCAATTTAGCCATGACCGCCTCAGCGCATATGGCCGCCGGATTAGGTTGTTTTGATTTTATTGATTTAGACACACCATTTTTTATCAAAGGCGAGGTAGCTCGCAATCCCTATTTATCACCGCAAGGCGTTTATGACCTAGGTAAGGTTAAGAGTGGTATTGGTATCGTGCCCAAATGATCCATCAATCTTTTTTTCTTGTTCTTGTCCTCCTGGCCGTTGAAGCGGGTGTCATTTTTTTGGCTGGGAGTCCCCGCACCAAGTTCCTGTTTAAATTCCTTCCGTCGATGTTCTGGATCTATTTTCTGCCGATGGTCCTCTCAACGTGCGGCATCATCGACGCTAAAAGTCCGTTATACGCGCTGATCACCAAATGCCTTTTACCTCCCGCACTTTTTTTGATGTTATTAAACGTGGATTTTAAAGCCATTGTTCGTCTTGGACCCGCGGCGTTGATGATGTTCTTTGCCGGGTCCTTCGGTATTGTGCTGGGGATGATTGTCAGTTTCATCGTCTTTAAACCTTTTGTCGGCGCTCAATTTTGGTCTGGTTTCGGCGCCCTGTCTGCTTCGTGGACCGGCGGCTCTGCTAATATGATCGCGGTCAAGGAAGCATTGAATACACCGGATGCTGTTTTTTTCCCCATGGTTATTGTGGACACCATTGTGCCCTACGTTTGGTTAGGTCTCGTGGTCGCCTTTGCCGCGCGTCAAACAAGTTTTGATGCCTGGAATAATTCTGACCGCCGGATCCTCGATGATCTGGCCCAACGCACTGAACATTTTTCCAAACAAAAGAAAGAGACTATTGAACCGTTTAAGGCAGTTTTGTTCATTGCCTTGGCCTTGCTTATCGGCTGGGCGTGCCGGATCTTGTCAATTCATCTGCCGACAGGCAAGAACATCCTGACACCGTATGCCTGGACGATCATTTTGGTTACTACCATTGCGATCTTTTTTTCAACGACACCAGCCAGCCACATCCCGAACACTGGTGCCAATAAATTCGGTAAATGGATCTTGTACTTTGTACTTACTTCCATCGGTGCCAGGGCCAGCTTAAATAATGCCGCCCAGGCCGGTATCTTGATCGGGGCAGGGGTCCTGGTTCTTTTTATCCATGTGCTGATTTTGCTAGGGACAGCCCGCTTGATTAGAGCGCCATTATTCTTAGTGGCCACCGCATCCCTTTCCAATATCGCAGGTTTGGTCTCTGCTCCTGTAGTGGCAGAGGTTTATCAGCCAGGCTTTGCTTCAGTAGGATTGCTGTTGGCCATCTTAGGCCATTCCTTAGGGGCCTATGTCGGGATCATCACCGGTCAAATATGCCATTTATTTATTTGATATAAATTCTTAATGACTATATAATAAACCCATATTATCCCAAACGACTGGCATTGGGATTTTTTATTGTTTACGAAAGGATGTCATTATGGGTGCGTTACATTTAGATGAAAAGAATTTTGAGGCTGAGGTGATTAAATCTCCCTTGCCTGTGTTGGTCGATTTTTGGGCTGAATGGTGCGGACCTTGCAAGATGATAGGCCCGGTCATTGACCAATTATCCACTGAATTGCAGGGCAAAATGAAAATAGGCAAGGTCAATGTGGACGATTCCGCTGAATTGGCCGGCCAATTCAATGTCATGTCCATACCGACGCTGTTGATTTTTAAGGGTGGTAAACCGGTGGATCAGATAGTAGGTGCCATGCCTAAAGATAAGTTGTTGGCTAAATTAAATCCTCATTTGTAAGATTCGGAGCTGTTATGTTCATTGAAGTGTTGAAATCCAAGATAGGCCACGCGACCATCACCCAGGCGGAATTGCTTTATGAGGGCAGCATCACCATCGATTCTGATATCCTCAAGGCTGTCGGCATGATCCCTGGTGAAAAAGTGCATGTACTTAATGAAAATACCGGAAATCGTCTGGAAACCTATACGATCGCAGGTAACCCTGGATCGGGCGTGATCTGTTTGAACGGCCCCGCGGCCCGTCATGGTTTTGTGGGGGACCGATTGATCATCTTAAGTTACGGCTTATTAGAACTTGCTGAGGCGAAAAAGCTTCAGCCCAAGATCGTTTATCTTGACCCCAAAAATAAAATTAAAAGAACTAAATAAATGGAATTCGGCCCTTTAAAGATCAGACTTTACGGCGATCCGTGCCTGGAGACAAAATCCAAGCCGGTCAAGGAAGTCGGCCCGGTCGAGCGGATGTTGATCTCGGCGATGTTCGAGACCATGGGTGCTTGCAGGGGTGTCGGTTTGGCAGCGCCTCAGGTGGGGATCAATGAGCAGATTTTTGTCGTGGATACCGGCAAGACCATGTTTGTGGCGATCAATCCCAAGATATTAAAGACGGCAGGCAGCGAGGTCATGGAAGAAGGGTGCTTGAGTATTCCCCGGGTGCTCGTGGATGTGAAACGTGCCAAGACCGTGTGGGTGGAATTCACCAACCATGAAAACCGCCAGGTGCGTGCCCAGCTTAATGGGCTGGTGGCCAAGGTTTTCCAGCATGAATACGATCATTTGCAAGGAAAATTGATCCTTGATTATTTAAGCCCTAAAGATCGCGCTAAGATCTTATCACAAATGAAAAACGGCTCTTATACCGGCAATGTATTAGGTGAGGACGATGAAGACCGACGAAAAATTTGATTCAGGGTTAGTGAAACTGCCCAAGTGGTTCAGGCAGGAGATCCCTGATATGAACAAGATCAGGGAAATGAAGGATCTTTTCCGGGGCAGCCGTCTGCATACGGTTTGCGAATCTGCCAATTGCCCGAATATGGGCACTTGCTGGAAAGAAGGTGTCGCGACCTTCATGATTTTGGGCGGCACCTGTACCAGGGCCTGCCGTTTTTGCGCTGTTCCCGCCGGAAGACCGGACCTGATCGACAGAGAAGAACCTTTAAATGTGGCTTTGGCTGTTCAGCAACTGGGCTTGCGTTATGTGGTGGTGACGTCGGTGGCGCGTGATGATATTGAGGATGAAGGAGCAGATCAGTTCGCCAAAACGATCGAAGCTATCCGTCATCTGACGCCGGATGTCAAGATCGAGGTATTGATACCGGATTTTTCAGCTAAAGAAGCTTCTTTAAAAATATTGAGTGATGCAGCGCCTGAAGTGATCAGTCATAACATTGAAACAGTGAGACGTTTAGCACCGCATATCCGTCCGCAAGCCTTCCATGACCGTTCTTTGCAAGTACTCCGCCGTCTGGGCGAACTTAATCCCAAAGCTTTTATCAAGTCATCCTTGATGGTCGGCATCGGTGAGACTGATGGAGAGATCATTGAGACCATGAATGAATTGCGTGAAGCTGGCTGCCAGATTTTGACCATCGGACAATATTTGGCGCCCACTCAGCGCCGGCGTCATCTGCCGGTTGAACGTTTTGTGACTCCTGAAGAATTTGAAAGCCTTCGTCAGCGGGGATTACAGATGGGCTTTGCCCATGTTGAAAGCGGGGCATTGGTACGCAGTTCCTATATCGCCGAGCAGGGCTATAAGGCGGCCGTGGATGCAATGGTCGCCTTCAGAAAATTGGCAGATCTAGGAGTTGCGGATTGAAAAAGATATTTTCCGTCGCGCTTCCGTGCTTTCTTAGTCTTGGGCTATTGACTTGGCTTTTTATGACCATTGATTACAAGCATATCTGGCAGGCGATCAAAGGCTCAGACATGCGTTACATGAGTGCTGCCGGGATCATTTTTTGTTTGATCAATTTTCTGATCGTCTGGCGATGGAGGATCCTGATGAAAGCCGTCGGCCTCAAGGCTAGCATTCTGCAAAGCATGCGTTGGTATTTCTTAAGTCTTTTTTGCAATCTGGCACCCATCTCAACCGTCGGAAGCGATGTGATCAGGGGATTGGGACTGGCCCATGAGACCGGGCATAAGCCCAAGATCTTTGCTTCCATCGTGCTGGACCGTTTATCAGGTTTCGCGGGGATCGTCATCCTGGCGGCAATAGCTTTTCTGTTCGGCCATGGCATTATCGAGAACAAGCTGGTCATCATCGCCATTGCGGCCATGAGCATTATTTCCGCGGGGATCGCGGTGGTTCTTTTCAGTCATCCGATCTTTTCATACGCGTGCAAGGTTTTTACGGTGTGGCCCAGGGTCAAAGAAAATTTGATGCGGCTGCATTATGATATCGTTCTTTTAAAAGGCAAACAGCAAAGGGGTTGGGAGGCCATTATTATTTCCGTTGGTGCCCAGATCGTCCTGGCCATTGAGTTTTATCTGTCGGCCAAAGGAATGCATCAGAATATCCCCTTGGCGTATTTCATCATTTTTTCTCCCATCGTTTGTGTGGTGACGTCCCTGCCTTCCATCGGGGGATTGGGTTTCAGGGAAATCAGCTGGGTTTATCTGCTTCCGTTAGTGGGAGTGTCTAAAGAAATGGCAGGAGGTTTGAGCCTTATTAATTCTGCTTTCACGATCATTGCGGGGCTTTTAGGCGGGGCATTCTATGTCACTACATTATCTACTGGACGGGTACAACATCCTCAAACAAGTCCCGGCCTTCAGGGATCTTCCTCTTGAGGAAGGCCGCCGTTGCTTTTTGAGATGGATTGACCAGGCGCGGCCTCAGGGCAGTGTCAATAATCCGGTGACCGTTGTCTTTGATGGTCATCCGGACCACTTTGGCGGCAGCTCGGGCCAAGAGATACGGGTGATCTTTTCCGATGGGTGTTCAGCTGATGATACTATCAAGCGTATGGTTGAAGAAGACCGTGACCCTAAGAATTGTGTTGTCGTTACTGACGATAAAGATATTTTTATTTACGCGCGTTCACTGGGTGCCAGGATCATGAGTGTCGCGGTTTTTACGGAAGAGCGCAAGACGCCTCCCGCACGTCCGGAATCTGGCGGAAAATATATTTCTTTGATCCGCCAGGAGAAGATCAATAAAGAACTTAAGGATCTCTGGCTGAAAGATAAATAATGGTCCTTCGTTTGTTTAAGAAAATATTGAAGTTCATGCATAGCATTGGTGAGGCTATTTATTTTTTAAGAGATATCATCTCCCTGATCTTTCGCGGGCGCATCAGGTGGAATGACGTTTTGGACCAGATGTACGAGCAGGGTGTTCAGTCGATCGTGATCGTGATGCTGACATCTTTTGCGACGGGTGCGGTGCTGGCCTTGCAGGGTTTTACCACCCTGCAGCGTTTTGGGGCCAAGGAATTCGTGGCTCGCTTGGTGGTGCTTTCTTTGCTGCGTGAAATGAGCCCGGTGTTTACAGCCCTGGTCTTCTCCGGAAAAGCAGGGGCCGGTATTACTGCGGAATTAGGCACGATGAATACCCAGGAGCAGATCCAGGCGACCCGTGTCATGGGCGTTGACCCCCTGGAATTTCTGGTTGTTCCGCGTTTCCTGGCGTGCATGCTGGTGCTGCCGGCGCTGGTGATCATTTCTGAATTCTTGGGTATTTTCGGCGGGTATATGATCGCGGTGAGCCAGGGGCATCAGCCGGGGGTTTTTTATATCCACCAGACCATGGAAGCGGTGGGTTATGTGGATTTCTTCAGCGGTTTTATCAAGGTCTTCTTTTTTTCATTGATCGTCGGGTGGCTCTGCTGTTATCAGGGCTTTTTCACACAAGGCGGTGCCACGGGTGTCGGTCGTTTTACCACCAAGGCCGTAGCTTTTTCATATATTGCGGTAATCTTGTCGGACGCGGTCTTGACAAAAGTCATTCTAACAATTTGGGGGTGATCTATGAAAAACAAACTAGCGCGCTGGCAGTTAGCCCTGTTATTCATGCTCACAGGATCCTTAGGCGGATGCGCATCGGTGAATACCGGTAATGACGGACAGGTGCAAAGCTATCCTGCCCCGGCCATCGAAGCCGAGTGGATACGTAATGGAGAACCGATCATTTATGACGGGGCTAAATGGTATCCCGTTAATGATTTTGAGGTCCTGTCAGATTCAGAAGTCTACCAGATCACAGAGTATAAGGATGTGCAGGTCTTTGTAGCGAAGATTGATACCAAGCCCTATCAGCGCATTTACACGAAATTTGACAAAAATAAATTCCGTTATTACGAGCGCAAAGACAATGATTAAAGTTGAAGGGCTATATAAGAGATTGGGCGGTCAGCCTGTCCTGGAAGACATCAGCTTTGATGTCCAGTCAGGGGAGATCATCGCTGTGTTGGGTTTAAGCGGGGCAGGTAAGACAGTTTTACTTAAGCATCTGATCGGCTTATTCCGCCCTGACAAGGGTAAGGTCATTATCGATGGGGTTGATATCGATTCTCTGAGCGAAGAGAAATTATTGAAGGTACGCTGCAACATGGGGTACCTGTTCCAGGAGGGGGCATTGTACGACTTTATGGATGTATACGATAATGTGGCCTTCCCGTTGCGCGAACATACCAAGATGAAGCCGTCAGAGGTAGCCCATCGGGTGCGAGAGGTTTTAAAGCTCGTTGATCTGGAAGGGGTGGAATCCAAATTCCCAGGAGAACTAAGCGGCGGCATGAAAAAACGGGTTGGCCTGGCCCGTGCGATCGTGCTGGGTGCAAAGGTGCTTTTATGCGATGAACCCACCTCAGGCCTGGACCCTATCCGCAGCCATGATATTTCTGATCTTATCCGTCATGTCTCCCAGCAGATAGGCTCGACCACGGTGATGACATCGCATGACGTGAACAATTCATTCCGCATTGCCTCCCGGTTGATGATCATCAATGGGGCGCATATTGAGGCGATGGGGACAGCGGAGCAGTTAAAGGCCTCACAGTCGCCTTTTGTACGGGAATTTTTGCAAGCAGCAGCTGCCTAAGGGTTTTTATAAGGAGGTCTATGGAGAATAATGGCGGACATTTTAAGAAAATAGCGGCAGGTTTGTTCTTTATCGCTTTTTTGGTCCTGGTCGTGATCAGCATATTCATCATTGGTATCGACCGGGGGCTGACCGAGCCTAAGTTCCAGGTCATTGTCCTGTTCAATCAGGTAGGCGGTCTGGTGGAGGGGGCTCCGATCCGTGTCTCCGGGGTGGATGTGGGGGTGGTGGGTTCTGTTGACTTTTTAAGCCAGCCCATCGACGGGCGCAGCATCAAGGTGCGCATGGATATATTCAAGAAATATGAATTCGAGTTCCGCAAGTGTTCCAAGGTCAGTATCAGGACCGAGGGTGTATTGGGCCAGAAGCTCATCGAGATTAGCGAGGATCATTCCTTGCCAGTGTTCGACCCTACCGCTGTGATCATCGGTGAAGATCCGTTGGATGTGGAAGACATGGCCGCGGTCATCACCAGCACCGCGGTGTCCCTGCAGGCGACCAGCCAGGGCATGCAGGATGTGCTGACGGGCTGGAAGGATGTTTCTCACAAGACCAAGGAACTCCTTAATCGGGTCAATGAAAAATTACTGGACGGCAGTTTATTGAAATTCTTTTAGGGAGAAAAAACATATGTTTATACTGTACAATTTTGTCAACGCGCTGGCCTGGGTCGTTAATATCATTTTTTTCGTCTTGCAATGCCTGATCTTTGTCCGCGCCATCATCAGCTGGGTGAATCCTGACCCGTCTAATCCTCTGGTGCAGTTTTTGATACGGAGCACTGAACCGATACTGGAGCCTATACGACGGCTTTTGCCCCAGATGGGCATCGATCTTTCTCCGATCATTGCTTTTTTTATCATCAGGTTCCTTCAAATGTTTTTGGTGCCCAGTTTGTATGATCTTGCGTTGAGATTACAGTAACGATATAAAGTGAAGCATTGCCTAGCAAACAACAGGGAATATTGATTACTTGCCAAAAATCAAAAGTTGAGGTATAAAATAGCTTCTATAATTTATATTAGAGAAACGACTTTTCATAAACTATATATTATCTGGGGGATTTCATGTTAGACCAAGCCAAGAAGTTGTGGGAAATGAAGAAGCAGGCAGATATACTCAAAAAAGAACTGGAAGCGACGATCATTGAAGTTTCCGAATCCCGCGGTATCAAGGTAGTCATCAACGGGGCACAGGTATTCCAATCCATCGATATCGAAGAAGGTCTGTTGAATACCGGCAATAAGAACCGCATCCAGATGGATTTGTTAAAAAATTTGAATACTGCTGTGAAACGTTCCCAGCAGTCGGCGGCCAATAAAATGAAAAATATGCCCGGATTCAATCTGCCCGGGTTGTCGTAGATTTTTAACTTAAAGAAAGGACAAGAAAATGCCTTACGATGCAACGTTAGATGTGTCATCCTTCAAAGAGGTCATTGAGTTTCAGAACACCCGTATCAGTGTCGGCGTCTATTCTTATAATGGCGCGCCCAAGAAATTACAGGTCACCCGCGAGAATCAGATCGACGGTGCCTGGAATTTCACCAAATTAGGCCGTATGAGCAAAGAGGAAGCCCAAGGGGTCATTCCTATCATGATCAAGGCCATCGAGGCGATGTAATATGGGTAATGAAGTCTATTTGACCAGAGCGGGCTTCCACAAGCTTCAGGCCCAGTTGGAAGCTTTAAAAACAACTGAGCGCCAGAAGATTGCCAAAGCCATTGGCGAGGCCCGCGCCCAGGGGGATATTTCCGAGAACGCGGAATACGACGCGGCCAAAGAGGCACAAGCGCACAATGAATCGCGCATTGCCGAACTAGAGAGTAAGTTGGCTAACGTGCGCATTATCGAGAATGAAAATATCCCCTCGGACAAGATTTTTATCGGTGCCATCGTCACCATGCACGATGTTGACAACGATGAGGAGTTAACCTATATGCTGGTTTCTCCGGAAGAAGCTAGCTATGAAGAGAACAAGATTTCCATTTATTCACCCATCGGTAAGGGTTTATTGGGCCATAAGGCGGGTGAGACCCTGGAGATCAAGGTTCCGGCGGGGATCTTGAAATATAAGATCAAAAAGATCAAGCGTCCTTAGGTTTGTCTGCAAGTCCAAGACTTATCCAAAAAACGATCGTCGGTATCATCGCAAAGAGAATGCGCGAAAGGGTCGTTGACAGCCACCAGCTGATCTCAAAGAAAGTATTCACCGCGTAATAAGTCAGCACTACTCCCAGATAAAGGAACAGGCTTAAGGCGATAATTCCTAAGGATGATTGCCATAATTTTTTCCCAGCCAACAAGATCCCGCCTAAGGCAAGCAGCCAAAATCCATTCCATTTGCCTGAAATGAACTCAAACCAGGGGTAGGTCAAAATGACGCTGATCCGCGCCCAATTGGTAGGTTTATCCGTAGATGTCAGTCCATTGATGAAGGCTTCGTTCTTGGGGGCCATGAAAAGCGTAAAGATAATGGTGGGCAGCAGGGCGATAAAAAAGGTTATGATCAGGTTTTTTAACTCCTTTTTGTTAGCGCGTTCATGCCAAAAGATAAGCAGGGCTGAGATGCCGGCGGCGATCAGACCTTCATTCTTGGTAAAACTCATAAGCCCCAGGAATATCAAACTTAATATTTTCAGTTTAGGCTGTTCACATTTCTCTGCTAATAGCACACACATAAATGCAGACAACAAAAAGAGGCCGACAAGGCTATCGCTATATTGGCTGATGAATAAGGTCACGCCAAACGGAATAGCGGTCACGATGACAGCAGCACAGATCGAAGCCCATAACATTCCCGTCAATTCTAGAATCCCAAAAAGTAAAATTCCTGCAGTGATGAGAGCTATGGCAATGCTGTTGAACATCGGCACTGTTTGATCAAATTTTCCACCCAGGTCCCAGAACCAAACATTTATCAAAGGCCAAAGAAGGGGATAATGTGTATTGCTGCGCCAAAGGCCGGGGGCGAGCACATCTTTCCAATTTCCTTGCCCTAAGAAAATGAATTTTGCTTTCAAATTCCAGCAGGACCACGCATCCCATCCGCCAAGAGGGTAATGATTGGCGCTGAGGGTTAAAGGAATGGCGAGTATGCCTAATGCCAGCAGTCCCCATAGACTTTCTCTGCAAGTAATGCTTTTCAACGACGAAGCAATCTCTTTATAAAGACCGTTGCGTTGTTTCTTTTCTCTCAAAGTCAAAACTACAATTAATACCACCAATCCAATCGGGATCCATCGATTGAATTGGCCCAAAAGAATATGGGCATAAAAGGCCGTAGTACCGTCTATCCCCAGTCCCAGCAATAAAGCTAACAGGATATGCAGGATGATATTCAGCCGTCCACCTGTCAGCAGGCGTATCACCAGGAAGCCTGCGGTTAAACTGATAAGGATGCCAAGAAAGTAGATCATCAATTAAACACCATTGGGGTTAAAAGCTAAAATAATGCCGTTTCGGGCTTTTGCAGGGGTGAATCCCAGCCGTTTGATCGCATCGATGGCAACCTGAGGGTTTGTGCAATCAAAGATCACCCAATGATACTGGGTGTGGTTGAGATCCAGGACAGTTGGTACGAGCATATACTGAGCTTGTTCGAATTGGGCGATGGCCAAAGGGTTGTCCAGGTCTTTATCCGTAAAATATCCGACGGTGCGGACATCCTTGAATACGCTCTCTAGTCCCATGAATTGGAATCCCAGGCTGTGCAGGGGGATAGTTGTATGATCTTCAAATTGGCCGATGGCCTGGGCATAGGCCTTAAAAATATTGTAGGAAGCAGCCAATATCAGGCATATAAAGAAAATGATTTTTAGGTTGCGGAGCATGGGAGCTATTTTAATCTAAAGATAAAGACATTAGCAACCAATAAATCCATAAAGAAAGACTTTGGGATTCCCGCGAGTTTCAGTATAATGGGTTAAATTTAATAAAGGAGCATATTTTGATCTCAGTAGGCGTTATTGGTTGCGGGCATTGGGGGCCCAACCATATCCGTATTTTTTCCCAGCTGGCTAATTCCCGCGTATTGATGTGCGCGGACCTGGATGAAAAGCGATTGGCTTCGATCAAGACCCTTTTCCCTGAGATCCAAACCACGCAGAATTATAAAGACATCTTAAGCAACCCTGCCATCGATGCGGTGGTGGTGGCTGTCCCGACCAATTACCATTTTAAAATTACCCAGGAAGCCTTGCAGGCCGGCAAGCATGTGCTATGTGAAAAGCCGCTGGCGATGAACGCGAATGAATGCGTGCAGCTGGGTGATTTGGCTAAGTCTGTGGGTAAGCTGTTAATGACAGGGCATATTTTTGTTTTCAATCAGGGGATCGTCAAATTGCGCGAATATATCGCTTCTGGCGAAATGGGGAAAGTCCATTATGCTCATTCCGAGCGTACGAATCTTGGGCCTTTTCGTTATGATGTCAATGCGCTTTGGGATTTGGCCCCGCACGATATTTCCATTTTCAATTTTCTTTTTAACAGCGCTCCGGTATCAGTATCAGCGCGGGGGCATAAATGTTTAGGCGGCAATCTGGAAGATCTCGGCTTTGCCACCATCGATTATCCTGATAATATCATGGTAAACGTTCATGTCAGCTGGCTGGATCCCAAAAAAGTGCGCCAGATCACCGTCGTGGGATCGCAAAAGATGGTGGCGTGGGATGATCTGGATGCCGAGGGGCCGATCAAGCTTTATGATAAGCATGTTGAAAAAACATCCGTCTATTATGAGACCTATGGGGAGTTCCAATTGCTTTCCCGCGAGGGAAGTATCACGATCCCCAAGGTTGGTTTTAATGAGCCGTTAAAAGCGCAGGCGCAGTATTTTATTTCGTGTATTGAAAAGAACCAGCAGCCTGTGCTGGCGGATGCCTCTAAGGCGGCCGACGTGGTGCGCACCCTGGTTGCGATCGGGGAATCCATCAACCGCCGCGGGGAGTTGATCAAGATATGAGTTTCTTCAAACATGAACGCGCGATAGTCCATCCCAATGCCAAGATCGGTGAAGGGACCCGTATTTGGGCGAATGCCAATATCCTTGATGGGGCTGTGATCGGGGAACATTGCAATATCTGTGATGGCTGTTACGTCGAGGGTGGGGCCGTGATCGGTAATCATGTGACGTTGAAAAACGGGGTGGCGGTTTTTAAAGGCGTGACGCTGCAGGACGATGTCTTTGTGGGGGCCGGAGCAACCTTCATTAATGATCGCTATCCGCGCAGCCATCGCAAAGATGACTGGATCTTGGAAAAGACCATGGTCCAAAAAGGCGCTACTATTGGTGCCAATGCCACGCTCATGTGCGGGGTGAACATAGGGTCTTATGCCGTGATTGGAGCTGGTTCCGTGATCCTTAAGGATGTCGCGAACCACCATATTGTCGTTGGGAATCCCGCGAAAAAGATTGCCTGGGCCTGTAGCTGCGGCCGCGTTTTGGATTATGGCTTTAAATGCACCTGTGGCATTTCTTACCAGATTAAAAATAATACGATCGTTCCCTTATGACCCACCAAGTCTTAGTGGTACCTGTTGCTTTCAACGAAAAGATCAAGCTGCGTAATGTCATCGAAAGATTCCTCAAGAGTCCGATGCCCTCCCAGGCGGATTATTTGATCGTGGATGACGGCTCAGATGACGGCACGACAGAGATGATTGCATCCTATAAGGACCGCGGGGTGATGACGATCAAGCATCCCAAGCGCCGCGGGGTGGGGGCCGCCATTCGCACCGCCATTCATCATGCCAGGACGCGAGGTTATGGCATTGTCGTTATCATGGCAGGCAATGACAAGGACAATCCCGAAGAAATTCCTCAGTTACTGGAACCCATTGTCAAAGATAATTGGGACCTGGTACAAGGTTCCAGGTATTTGGGCAAGGTCGGCTCCGGAGGGGAAATGCCTTTTTATAGAAAGCTGGCCACCCGGCTTCATCCCTGGGTTTTTACAGTCTTGACCGGCCACAAGGTCACTGACACAACCAATGGTTTTCGGGCCATACGCCTGAGTATTTTTGACGATCAGCGCATTGACCTTAATCAGGAATGGCTGGACACTTACGAGTTAGAGCCGTATATTCTATGGAAGGCTGCTACCTTGGGATATAAATACAAAGAAGCCTTCGTCACCAAGATCTACCCGCCCAAAACCCAAGGCGGCTACACCAAGATGATCCCTATTGTCAGCTGGTGGAGTATTTTGAAACCATTATTCTATTTACGGCTGGGGATTAAGAAATAAGAAACGGAAAATATGAAACTTTATGGTAAGAACCCGGTAATTGAACGCTTGAAGTCTAATCCTAAGACGATACGCCGCATCATGATCGATGAGGATCATGTAGACCTTGATTATATCCGCAAGAAATGCAATCAGCACGGGATCGGGGTGCAGACGGTACCGCATTCCAAGATCCAGCGGCTGGCGCAGAATTTGAATACGCAGGGGATCCTGGCGGATATCGATGATTTTGCTTATACGCCTATTGAAGAATTGCTCAATAATGCCTACGAGAAAAGACGCATTCCGGTATTTCTGGATAATTTGAACGATCCGCAGAATTTAGGCGGCATTATCCGCAGCTGCGGGGCTTTAGGTTATTTTGATATTATCCTTCCGTCCACAGAATCAGTCAGCATCACAGAGTCTGTCTTACGGGTGGCTTGCGGGGGGGGAGAATTATTTAAGTGTGGCAAAGGTTTCCAATTTAGGCAATGCGATCGAGAAGGCAAAGAAGATGGGTTTCTGGCTTTTGGGTACGGTTGTTGAAGAAGGCCAGGATTTGACCGAAATTGAATTAAAGTTCCCGTTGGCCTTGGTCATGGGTTCAGAAGAAAAAGGGGTTAGGGATATCATCCTCAAGAAATTGGATGTGCGCGCGATGATCCCTATGAAAAATCAACGCATGTCTTTAAACGTCGCTCATGCGACATCCATGGTGTGCTATGAAATCATCCGTCAAAAAGAGTAAAACAGTGAATCCCCAAGTCGCGGCGCTGAACTTCTTTGCTGAAGCCGGACTTTTAAAGCGCGTCAAGCGCAGCGGCTGGTGGGTGGCTGGTATAGAAAATCCTGAATCAGTCGCCGAGCATTGCTTCCGTTGTGCGGTGATCGGCTATTACATCGCCCATTGCGAAGGTGTCGATCCTTATAAAGTCGTGACCATGACCTTGTTCAATGATATCCATGAAGCGCGCATCAATGACCTGCATAAAATGGGGCATTATTATATTGATTTTCGGGAGGCTGAAAAGAAGGCCTTTGCCGACCAGGTGTCTGATCTAAATAAACAGGTCAAAGCAGCCTTGCTGGCGATGCGTAAGGATTATGAAGCTCAAGCTTCCCGTGACAGCATCGTTGCCCGTGATGCGGATATATTGGAATGCCTTATTCAGGCCAAGGAATACGCGGATAATGGTTATCCGGTGGCGAAGACCTTCTTCAAACGCGCCCCTGACCAT
>Ga0206807_1009_pt3 | contig 45635 bp, 40 predicted proteins | sample Alteio_BWOrgCont_57_FD_152915 | JGI IMG/M metagenome (GOLD analysis project Ga0206807, IMG submission 152915) | Enriched cells from forest soil in Barre Woods Harvard Forest LTER site, Petersham, Massachusetts, United States -... | ecosystem: Environmental > Terrestrial > Soil > Temperate forest >...
GTCTGATCCAGAACGACGGCGCTTGTAATGAAGTTTTCCGCTCCCCAGAACTGATTTGGAGCCTGAGCTTTTTCGAGGTGAAATTTCACCTGGTATTCAAGCGTGTCACCAGGGCTCAGCGACTTCACCGGAATCTGCTTCTCTTTCAGATCGCTGTAAAACGGCGCAATACGCGACACCTGCGAGGGCATGTCCTGGGCGTCTTCGGGTGGTGTCTGGACCAGAGAGCCATCTTTCTTGCGCACGCGGAGATAGACGACTTCCGGATGCTCATTCTGAGCGGCGTAGGGAATGGTGATAACGCCTAATAGGCGGACAGCTGCGTCAGATTGAATGTGGGCGGCAAAGGTCGTTATCTTTTCGCCAGTGCCATCTGCGTTGAAGTCATATGTGGTTGCCAGTTCTTCAAAGACCACTGCTTCGCGCGAGTAGTCATATGCAATCTTGGGCGAAGGGCTTTGAGCAGAGCTGGGAGATGCTGATGGCTTTGCCTGGCATCGCGCAGCGGAAGGAAGAAAACAGAGGCCGAGAAATAGAGCAGAAAGGGAAGTAGAGCAACGGAACATTTGTCCTTATTTAGTACCGCAAGCAGGTCTTCTGCGCCAGTGAATTCTTGCGGTGATAGATATCAGAGGGTGGGATTCCTGGGTTTCCGATGACAGGGAGTGTCCTGGGAAGACCAGGGCTTGTTCACACCCGAGGGGCAGCGTGAACAGGCCCTGGTACTTTTGCCAATTCACGGCTGGCTTTCTTGGCGCTAAGATGAGCTTCTTCGGAGTAGAAGCATGTGATTGGAGCGAGGCTATGGGAAGAAAGTCATTCTACGCAAAATTGATTTGCATGATGGTCGTGGTTGTGCCGGGAATGGCGCAGCCCCAGCAGAGAACCCTTGTTGTAGACGGCCACCCCGGACACGTTCCGGTGATCGAGGCAGGTGGCAACCCATGCGTCGGGATTGTCTCACTGGCTCATCTTGTGAATGGGTCGCTGAGTTTCAGTGGAAACCAGATCACGTTGACACTGCACGGTGCCCCGGCAAGCCAGCCGGAGAGCCAGGGTTTCTCGAAAGACTTCTTAAGTGCGGGGATTGAGGCCATGTCCGAAGTACGGGAGTGGCACGGTGTATTGCAGAGCGCTGTTCGATATGGATTTCCGACGAATGCGGGTTGGGTGAGTCCTTATCAGAATGCGGCAACGGCGAGCGTCCGCCAAGCCTCGGTAGCTGCATCCACCGAATCGGATCACAATGCCGCACAACTGCTGACGAAGGAACTCGACCATATGCAGCAGTTGAGCGACAAAATGACATCAGCGCGAAAGAACCTCACCTATATCGCCCCTGACGCACTCGAAAATGATCCACTGGACAAGAAGATTGTGAATTGCGCGCACGCCTTGGGAGCCATGGCTGCAAGTGGGCAGTTCCATGATGATGGCTCTTGCCATTGAGCCTGGGTTTGTCTTGCGGGTATCTCCTCTAGTACGGCGCTGGCAGAGAGGCCGGCTGCTGCAGTTCGAATGAGATCAGAGTTTCGCTGGCGACCTGGACCGACTTGCCCTTCTGCACTACGGACCCTACCGCTCCTGCGGTTACGCCGATGGCTGCGCCCATCCCGGCATTTCCGGCAATCCCTCCGATGATGGCTCCGAGACCGGCTCCCCCCAGAAGGCGTTTGGCGCTTCGCTTGCCGCTGCTGCTGCCTTTGACTTCAAAGGCGCTGGTGTAAATCGGGTAGGCAGTGCCATCAATGACGATGTCGGTCAGCTCAAGCTGCAGGTTCGAGGAGCCCACCGCGCGTCCAGCCTGTTCTGCGACGCCGACGCGGCCATAAACGGTATTGCCCGCGGGCACAATGTTGGTGCCGTTGAGCGAGAGATTGGTCTCAAGCACAGCAGTGAAGCGGGTCCCTTTTTGAGCATTGCTGGAGTCGATTGTATCCAGCATGCGCACCATGATATTTGTGCCCGCCGGTATGGTGACCATGCCTTGCTGGGATACAGCCGCGCCTTGCTGAGACACAGCTGCGGGCACGATGCACCCGAAAGCCAACACCGCGCACAGAGTTGCTACCGCCGAAGTTCTGAAGCTGCGCATGATCACTTTCTCCCTTTTGGTTCAGGAGCCCACGATGGGCAACGATGAATCGATTTGCAGATCGATGATTAACAGCAGCTGCTGCTCGACCTGAACGAAGCGCGCGGCTGTGACCGATCCCAGAGATTCCTTTACGCGGTCGTAGTACCTGGCCAGCAGGTCCATGCGCTGCTTTTGATACGAGATTGCATTCTGGATCAGCTCGTCGGCCTTGGCGTCGCTCAGGTTGTTGTAGGACTGCGCATATTCCTTGATGTTGGCGACGCGCAGATCGTTGAGTTTTTTCAGCTCGGCGTCATAGTCGCGGTAGATTGGCCAGAATTTGGCGGCCTGGTCGAGATCGAGCTGCATGACCGCATCCATGATAGCGGACTTTTGCGAGCGCACATCTTTGCGAATGAGGTCGATGTACGTGTTTAGATTCTGTTCCGTTGGTGCGGCGGACGCAGTGCCGGCGGGCGTGGCTGGTTTGTCCTGCGCGTGGAGCGCCGGAGTGGACGCGAGGCACGCGAAAACGGCGAATGTGATTGCTTTGTGCTTGATCAACTTTCGTCCTTCCTGAGCAGGCCGAGTCTTTGGCTGAGACGGGTCTGCGATCGGTTGGTAATTGAAAAACTGTAATCTCCCCGGGGCAAGTTGCAAAGGGCTTTCTGTCGCTCTGGCACAGATGGGTCTAAAGCTACCTGTGGGAAGGATGCACTTTCAACTGTTAAATGTGTCAGGGTCAGGCGCTGATATGCTCAACTCTGGCGCGCTGAAAGAATGGGCGATGCAGATAGGGATCAGCGCGACTACGCGGGGGCAATTGGTGGAGAATCCGGCGGTGGTGGCGAAGTATCAGGCGCCGCACTGTCAGTTGGAGTATTTGACGGATAAGACTTTCAAAACGGAATAGATACCCACTGCCCGTCAATCTGCTTGAGGCGATCTTGAGCAGTCGCTGGATAACTCCTCTTCTCGCCCGTCTTGATCCAGTGTTCTATACGTTCTTGCATAATTGATTGCTTAGATTCGTCAACGCGGTCGAAGACTTGACCTACAAAACTTATTGCCTCGCTGAGGGACTTCTCGGGATGCCTCATGACGAGTTTAATGAGTAGATCTGCCAACCTTCCAATTTCTTTTTCGGGTAGGTAAACACCAATGCCTGTAAAAGTTCGTACAAAACCTTCAGTGATTGCGATACTTGACTGTTCTAGCTGGGATAGCAAGTAGGTAGTGACAACGGACGCATCTTTCTGCGAGAGATGCCTGATTTGGTCTGAAGAAAAGAAAGCATCACTAAAGCTTTGTATTTTCTCCGTGGAGTCTTCTCGAACTGATTTGGCAAAGTTTTCGGCAATTCTCTTCTGTTCGTCTTCCGGCAAGAGTTCTAGTGCTTGGGAGTATGCGTTTCGAAAACGAGATAATACTTCTTCATCTGAGATGAAGTCACTCGTTTCTGCAAAATAGGCATCTGGCAAGAGAGATGATACGAGCCTAATCCGTTCATGGTTGTTAGCTTCAGAAAGTAATTGCGGAATCACTGACAAAGAGTGTTTATCGAGTCTTAGTTTCTTTACGATCTGCTCCGCTGTTGGGCCATAGGTAGTTTTTCTTTTTACTGCAACCTCTTTCGCGATTATACTCACGAGATTTACAGCAATATTTGCTCCTTCGCGAGTCACATGCTGTTGAAGTCTTATCATGCGACCTGGATGGATCAGGTTTCTATAACCACGTATGACATCACAGAGCGAAGCTGTGCTTTTTTGGATTACGCCTGCAGTCACACACACCTGAATTGCCCCATTTAAATCCAACTCGAGAGGATCACGCCCATTCGGACGAATACCTGATACTACTAAGAACTCGATTAATAGTGCTTCTACAATGCTTCCGGCAAGGACATGTACCGCCTTCAACGACCCCGCTTCTGTGCAGTTTTCAAGTTCACGATAGTCGTTTACTAGAGAAGCGCGAAAATTCTGATCGCTAATAAAATCAAAGTCCATGAAATCACCTGAATTTGGTCGGGCATCCGACTACGTCCAGAATTTACTGAAATCTATTTAACTGTGTGCTTCCGCGCTGGACTAATGGAGGCTCAGATGTACGGATTTCTAGGCATACTAGCAAATTTGTAACCGAGCGGTGGTGGCAATTATGATCGTGCTGGCGTATTTTCGCGAAAACAAACATCCCGATTCATTTTGAGTAGAGGAGTAATAAAACATGCGAGTTGGTTTGCTTACCGGTGGCGGTGACTGTCCCGGATTGAATGCTGTGATTCATGCGGTGGTAAAGAAGGGAATTCTGCACTACGGCGATGAATTTGTCGGTTTTCTTGAAGGCTGGCGCGGCGTGCTGGACAACAATACGATGCCTCTGACGCTGGAGGCTGTCGACGGCATTCTGGACCAGGGCGGCACGGTGCTGCGCACGTCGCGCACGAACGTTCGCAAGATTGAGGGCGGCATAGAGAAGTGCGTGGCCACTCTGAAGGCCAACAACATCGATGCGCTGATCGCGATCGGCGGGGACGACACGCAATCGGTGACCAACGCCCTGATCCAGGCGGGCGTCCCCGGCGTGGGCGTACCGAAGACGATCGACAACGATCTGTATGGGACCGATGTTTGTTTCGGCTTCGACACGGCGGTTTCGATTGCGACCGAAGCGGTGGACCGTCTGCATACGACGGCTGAGGCGCATAACCGCGTAATCGTCTGCGAAGTGATGGGGCGCGACGCGGGCTGGATTGCTCTGACAGCTGGCGTTGCCGGCGGCGCTCATGTGGTGCTGGTTCCCGAGAAGCCGATTGATCTCGATCATGTTTGCGCGTTGCTCAAGTACAACCATGACCATGGCAAAAAGTACGGGATTGTAGTGGTGGCCGAGGGCGCGAAGCTGCCGGGCCGGGGTCAGGCGACTCAAGGCACAAAGGTCGATTCGTTCGGGCACGCACGCCTAAGTGGGATTAGTCAGGCTCTGGCTGAAGCAATCGAAGAGAAGACAGGCTATGAGACGCGCTCGGTCAACCTGGGACATACGCAACGCGGCGGTACTCCGACGGCATACGACCGGATGCTGGCGACGCGGTACGGGCTGGCGGCAATCGACTTGGTCCACCAGGGGAGTTTTGGACGCCTGGTCGTGCTGAGGGGGACTGAAATCAAGGACATTTCTATCGCTGAGGCGATCTCAAAAAACCGCACCGTAACCGATAATTTCCTTGAAATTTTGGATGGGCTTGAGCCAAAAGTTTAGATTTGGCGCTATTGCTCTCATTGAGGCTAGATTTATATGTCTAGCCTTTTCTGTCGTATAAGCAACTTAAGTTCATGCTCTACATGAAGCAATCCGGAAATGGAACCAACTTTGATACTGCCTGCTCATATACCGGGTTAATAACCGGTGTTTAAGGGGAGAATCCCTAAGTAAACCTGCGATTTGTGGAAACTTCTTGAATCAACACCTCAAAACAGGTATAAGCACATGGCCGGGGCATTTTGTCGCGCCCGCGCAGTTGACCCATTTCAGGGAGGGCTATCCATGAAGACAGCAGTTGCGCGCAACGAGATTCGAGAGGTCATGGACATCCGGCAGGCTGCCGATTACCTGGGAATCAGCCCAGATACGCTTTACAAATACGCTTCGGAGAGTTTCATTCCGGCGTTCAAGCTGGGAAACCGTTGGCGGTTCAAGAAGTCGCGGCTGGATGACTGGATGGACCAGCAGTCGGGTGGTGCTGGGCCCGCTCCGCAGGCTGAGGTGAAGGAAGTCAAAGCCCGTCAGCGCAAGCCGGTGCGGGCGGCAAGGTAGGTCATTTCTTTCGCCAGCCTACTTTCACGAACCACGCTTCCCATGCATCGCGGTTGGCTTGCTCTGCTGCCTGAACTTCAGGCGCAAGATCGGGACCAGGCGCTGGTATCGGATGCAGCGGACCAAGACCCACAGATGCACGTAGTTCGTTGACGCGCTCGGGGTCTTCCATAGGCATAGGACGGGTGAGACCGTCGCGAATGTCGTCGATCCATTGCGTTCCATAGCGCTGCGGGCGGCCTTCCTGTACGGCGATACGGTCTTCCAGATAAGCGGCTTGCCATGCGGGGAGTTTTCCTTCGGCGCCGTGCTTTTTCAAAAGTACTAGTGTCTGACGCTGGAAGTCGGGTTCGCCGATGGCGTGCTGGGCGATGAGCCAGGCGGCTTTCGCTCCGTCTTCCCCAACGATCTCTTCCTGGGGCCAGCCGTGCTCGGCAATGATCTCCCTGAGGCGCGCTGCATTCTGGCGATGAACGGCTTCCATTTCCGGAACGTAGAAGCCGCCGAGCCTTCGGGCGTCGAACAGTTCCTGGCGCACGCGCAGGTCGTGTTCCTTCATCTGCAGTAGTTCGGCGCGGACCGCTTCATTCATACCGCTGGCTTTGGCTTCTTTCCTAACAGGTAGACAACCATGATCAGCATGATCACCGAGCCCATGGCGGCGAGACCGAGGACGCGCATGATAGCGACGGTGTAGCGACCCTGGCTGGGAGTGTAGTTGCAGCAGTAGAGCAGGACGAGATCGGAGAAAGAGCCGATCTTGTGATCACTGGCTTCGACAAGAGCCAGGCGAACATCGCGCGGCTGGTATTCGACGCCAGAGAGATATTTTGACATGCGGCCGTCAGGGGTCGCGATCATGATGACGCTGGAATGAGCGAACTGGTTCATCTTGCCATCGGGGCCGGGCACGCGCACATAGTGAAAGCCCGTGGCCTGGGCGAGGTTAGTGATGGACGTTTGCTGCCCGGTAAGGAAGTGGATGCTGTTGGCCGCGGACGGGTCGTCAAGCATCATCAGAAAGTGTTGCTTGGCTTCGGCTGCGTCGGCAGACGTATCAGATGGATCGATGCTGGCTACGATCACTTCGTAGTCATGGCCGAGGTGCAAACCAGTTTGCTTCAGTGATGAGCCCATACCATGAAGGACCTGCGGGCAGAGCATCCCACACTTGAAGTAGACGAGCGCCATGACGACAGGACGATGGCCGAAATAGCTTCCCAGCGTCACGTCGTTGTTGTTCTCGTCGCGAAAGTGGTCGGTCAGTGGGAGAGGGTGGTTGAGGTTCTGATCGATGCCGGCATTCTTCAAATAAGCTGGGGTAGATTGCGCAGCGGCTCCAAGCGGCTTGTCGGCCGAGTAGCTTTGAGCGCGTGCGCTCAGGGTGCAGAGGGCGAGGAAGATGATCAGGAGTTTGCCGCGCAGCTTCACCCTATAGGATACGCTGTCGATTGGTTTGCTGGGTGTCGATTCAGTTTCGCTTAATCGAGATAGTCATCTCGAATTCCACAAGCATTGGATCGTTGGGATAAGGCTCGGTGCGTCCGGTCATGGCGAAGCCATTGCGGATATAGAAATCGATGGCGCCCTGATTCATGCTGGTTACGAACAATCGCAGTTCGCGGAGGTTGTGAACGGCTGCCCACGACTTGATGGCGTCGATGAGGACACGTCCAACGCCGATTCTGCGACATTCCGGAGCGACCCACATGGAGACCAGCTGCGCGCATGCAGTGTCGTCGGGATCGGGAAATGCAGCAGCCATACCGCATCGAAGCTCTCCGTTCATAGCCAGAAAACCGACGCGGGTGCTGCCCCAATCGCGCACCCGCTGAATCCATGCCTCATCGTTGAGCAGCGACTCACTGGCATGGGTGCTGCCAAAGGCGGTGGGATCAGTTTTAAGCGCGCGCAGGCGGACCATCTTGAAGACAAGGGCGTTCTCTGGCGTGATTGGAACGAGTTCCATTCCCATTGGCAGATTTCCGTTTGGGCACATACCGCATTACTTTTCTTCGTGGTATTCCTGCTCGGTATTGATCTCCCACAGAACGCTTTTGTCCATGTTCCCGGCGATGATGTTGTCGACGGCAGTCATCGCGGTGAGCATGGAGTGGTCCTGGTTGTTGTATTTGTGCATCCCGTTGCGGCCTACGAGGAAGAGGTTTTCGAAGCGGTCCATGTAGCGGATGATTTCATCGAATCGGTCATACGTCCCGAAGTAGGCAGGGTAGGTCTTCGGCACTCTTACCACATGAGCGTCGAGGACGTTGGCGGCTTTGAGGATACCGATCTTTTCGACTTCGGCAATGGCGAACTTTTTGATCTCCTCGTCGGGCATGCGCCATAGATCGTCTGTGTCATAACAGAAGTATTCGAGACCGATCCAAACTTTGCTCGGGTCGGCGACGAGGTAGGGGCTCCAGTTATTGAAAATTTGCAACCGGCCTACTTGCACGTCGGGCTCCTGGATGTATATCCAGGTGTCTTTAAGCGGCGAGCCGTCAGATTCGGTGACGGAGAGTTTGTTGACGAGCAGTCCGACGGTGAGGAAGTCGCGATAGATGAGGCCATCGCTGATGGCGCGAATGTCTGAGGGGACAGGCGTGTCGAGACTGTGGATTAATTCGCGGATTGGCATCGTCGAGAAAACGTAGTCGGCCTCGATGGTGCGCCTCTCGTCAGCGGCGTTGACGGCTTCGACTGTCGCGATGCGGTTGCCTTCGATGTGCAGATTGTTAACGTACCAGCCCATTTCCACGCTGCCGCCCTTTTCTGTAACCAGATCAGCTACATGTTCCCAGAGCTGGCCGGGGCCGTATTTGGGATAGAGAAACTTTTCGATGAGAGAGGTTTCGGTTTCCTTCTGCGCGATGCCGGAAGACTTCTTGCGGCCAAAGGTTTTCTTCAAGAAGTGCGTGACGGCTGTGCGCAGAGACAAGCCTTTAATGCGTTGCGCGCCCCACGCGGCGCTGATCTGGTCGCAGGGTACTCCCCAGACTTTTTCTGTGTAGGACTTGAAAAAGGTGAGGTACAACTCGGTGCCGAAACGATTGATGAGGAAGTCTTCGAGGGTGCTCTCCCGCTTGCGAGGAAAGAGCTTTGCGCGAATGTAGCCGTTGCCGATCTTGAACATGCGCCATGCCCCGAGCTGGCGCATTGTTTGCGCGCTGAGGCTGATGGGGTAATCGAAGAAGCTGCGTAAAAAATAAATGCGGCTCTTGCGCGGACGCACAAGCATGACGAGGTCTTCGTTCGCCGGTGGGGGAGCGACGACGACTGCGGCAATCTCGTCGGGGCTGACCTCTTCTTCAGCGTCAGAGTCTTCCGTTTCTGCCTCATGCGTCAATGGACCAAGGCCGCGCAGAGGCGGCTCTTCCTTCAGATGTGCAGGCACGGCCACGACGCGCTTCTTGCCCTGATAACTGATTTCGGCGGCAGTTTCTTCAGGAGGCAGCAGGTCGATCCACCACTGCATGACGCGGTCGGATTTCGAGAAGAAGCGGTGCCCTCCGATGTCCATGCGATTGCCCTTGTAGCGAATGGTGCGGGAGATGCCGCCGATTTCGTTACTGGCTTCGAGGACAATGGGGCGAATGTTGGAGCGACGCAGAAATTCAAGCGCGGCGGTGAGGCCAGCAGGACCGGCCCCGATGATGACAGCGGTCTTCTGATCGCTCATCTGCCGGTTCCGATGCGAGGAGAGGACGCACCCTTAGAGGAGTCGATGCATGTGCGATATGAGGATTGCGGGACAGAAAAGGGAGAGAAACAATTCGTCATTCAGTGTCTACTTGGCGTGTGCATGGAACAATCTAACCTATTTATTTTAATAGACGAACCGAATTGAATGTAGGATTACCTGCAACCTGTGGAACCGGCCGCGTATCTTAATGCGAGTAGCGTCATTATTTAAGGAGCGAGTTATGAATGCAGCAAAATTCTGGGCAGTTTTTACGATTGGCGTAGCTTCGGGAGCGGCCGTCGCATTGCTTTATGCGCCGCAGTCGGGAGAAAAGACGCGGCGGCAAGTTCGCCGCCGGCTTGAAGACGCGTCCGAGTATGTGAAAGATACAGCGGATACGATCAGCGACCGCGCCAACAAGGCCTATAAGGTCGGCAGAAGCGCGGTGGAAGATGCAATTGATTCTGCGAGTAACGTGTACGACGCAGCCGCGAAGCGCGTACAGACCATCGTCTAATTAACAGGGAGCGGTTTGAGCTTGACGGTCCGCCCGGTGCGGACCGACTCGCGTGCTGCGTCGAGAATCTGCATCACGATCATGTTGGTATCGAGCGCTGCCTGGTCGCCTTCGGACTTGAGCGAGCCATTCATGACAGCTGCCAGATAGTGCAGGGAACTGTCGTTTGGCGGTGTAAGTGGATCTGCAGTGATTTCGCTTGCCTCTTTTTCTCCTGTAAAACGTAAGCGCAATTTTGTCAGCCCAACGGTGATGGCGTAACCCTTATTGCCGTAGATCTCGGAGTCCTTGCGTGCGAAGCTCCAGTTCCACGAAGGCATCAGCACGGCTTGTACGCCGGGATATTGCAGGATGATCGTGGCGTCGTCATTTACGTTGGGGTAGATGGCTGGCTTGTCGGTTTGTGCGACTGCGGTAACGCTGATGGGCGCCTTGCCGTGCATCCACCAGGTCATGAGATCAGCGCCGTAGCAGCCAAAATCGTAGAGTGCTCCTGGGTTCAGAGCCGGGTCGGTGAGCCACTTCAGAAATTCAGGCTGGACGTGAATTTCTGCTGGCCCTTCATGCCCGTCGTGGACGACGACTTTGCGCACGTCTCCGAGCTTGCCCTGATTGATAAGGTCATAGACGGCTTTGTTGCTCGAGTACCACGTTGTCTCGTAGTTCACCAGCACCTGGATATTGTGAGCGCGCGCTGCGCGGCGAATAGCCAGGGCGTCATCGAGCGATATCGTCAGCGGCTTTTCTACCATCACGCTGAGGTTGTGCTGCGCCGCCATTTCAATAACCCTGCGGTGCGCGCCGACCGAGGTGTAAACAAGCAGAGCCTGCGGGTGCTTTGCAGAGACGAGTTCATCCAGATTGCTGTAGAAGAGGCTCGAATCGAGATGAAATTCCTGCTGATAGCGATTTGCGAGAGCCTTGTCGTCTTCAACAATGCCCACAAGTTCGACGTCATGCTGTTGCGGGAACTGGTGCAGGAAGCCAGCGATGTGGCCGTGCTCGAGTCCGTAAATGGCGACGCGCAATGGTTGTTGTGCATAGCTCAGGGTGGAGGCGAGAATCAGGGCAACGGCTGGCAGAAGTTTTAGCAGGCGCATGGTATCGATTCCATCGAGAATTGTACTTGGTTCTGAGCGAGTGCGCTTACAGGGACGGCGAATTGCCACTCGTCTTGAGCGGATGGTAGCCTCAAGGGGAATCATTCTTACAGTCCTCATTTTTTATCCAACTGGGAGATATCCAGACACATGCAGACGACGTATAACGGGAAGGCTTTGCCCACAGACGGCGAGCCGATTCAGTATGCAGACGGGAAGTATCAGGTTCCGGATCATCCGATTGTTCCTTTTATCGAGGGCGATGGCACCGGACGCGATATCTGGCGCGCATCGCAGCGTGTCTTCGATGCCGCAGTTGAGAAAGCTTATGGCGGCAAGCGCTCGGTGAAATGGTTTGAGGTATATGCCGGCGAGAAGGCCTTTCGCGAGTTCAAAACATGGCTACCGGAGGAAACGGTCAATGCAGCGCGCGATCTGCGTGTGTCGATCAAGGGACCGCTAACGACGCCTGTCGGCGGCGGCATTCGCTCGCTGAACGTGGCGCTGCGGCAGATTCTGGATCTCTATTCCTGCGTTCGTCCAGTGAAGTACTACCAGGGCGTGCCGAGTCCAGTGAAGTACCCCGAGAAACTGGATGTCGTGATCTTCCGCGAGAATACCGAGGACGTTTATGCGGGCATCGAGTTCAAAGAGGGAACTGCCGAGGCTGAAAAGCTAATCAGTTTTCTGAACGACGAGATGCTGAAGGGCAGCAAGAAAAAAGTGCGCACGGATTCAGGCGTGGGCATCAAGCCAATTTCGATTACTGGCACAAAGCGGCTGGTTCGTTATGCGATTAAGCACGCGATCGAAAACAAGCGCAAGTCGGTAACACTCGTGCACAAGGGCAACATTCAGAAGTTCACCGAGGGCGCATTCCGCGAGTGGGGCTATGAGGTTGCCGTCGATGAGTTCCGCGATGCCGTTGTGACCGAACGCGAAAGCTGGATCCTCGGCAATCAGGAAGCAAGTCCGAATCTGACCGTAGAGGAAAACGCAGCGCTGATCGAGCCGGGCCTGGAGTTCGGCTCCGATGATTTTCGCAAGGAACTCTACGCCGAGGTGAAGGGCGTGCTGGATTCGATAGGGAAGTCGCATGGCAACGGCCAGTGGAAGAAGAAGGTGCTGATCAATGACCGCATTGCCGATTCAATCTTTCAGCAGGTGATTATCCGTCCGGATGAGTACAGCGTGCTGGCCTGCCCGAACCTCAATGGCGATTACATTTCAGACGCCTGCGCGGCCCAGGTTGGCGGGCTTGGCATTGCTCCTGGCGCGAATATCGGCGATGGCTATGCCGTCTTCGAAGCGACGCATGGAACGGCTCCGAAGTATGCCGATAAAGACGTCATCAATCCCGGGTCGGTCATGCTTTCCGGCGTCATGCTCTTTGAGTTTCTCGGCTGGCATGAAGCGGCGAAGCTGGTTGAGTCGTCTATGGAGAAGACGATTCAGCAGAAGTACGTGACCTATGACTTTGAACGCCAGATGCAAGGCGCAATCAAGGTCAAGACGAGCGAGTTTGCCTCGCGGATGATTGAGAATATGTAAGTAGATCGCTTGGCCGTCATGCTCGGAGTGATGAGCCTTGAACATTGATGAAACTAAATCAAGGAGAAGTATGCGTAAGAAGGTAACGATTGTTGGTGCGGGAAACGTAGGTGCTACAGCTGCGCACTGGATCGCGTCGAAGGAACTGGCCGATGTGGTCCTGATCGATGTGGTCGAGGGCATTCCGCAGGGCAAGGGTCTCGATCTGCTGGAGGCAATGCCGATTGAGAAGCGCGATTGCCAGATCACCGGCACCAATGACTATGCAGACACAGCGAACTCCGACATTGTTGTCATTACGGCCGGCATTCCGCGCAAGCCGGGCATGAGCCGCGACGATCTGCTGCAGACCAACTACAAGATCATGTCGGATGTCGTGAGCAAGGTCACGGCAGCATCGCCGAACTGCATTCTCATCATCGTTTCGAACCCACTCGATGCAATGGCGCAGGCGGCATTCAAGCAAGCGAAGTTTAATCGTGAGCGCGTGATCGGCATGGCTGGTGTGCTGGATTCGGCCCGCTTCCGCACGTTCATCGCCGAAGAGCTGAAAGTCTCGGTTGAAAACGTCACCGCCTTCGTGCTTGGCGGACATGGCGACACGATGGTTCCGCTGCCGCGCTACTCAACCGTCGCCGGCATCCCAATCACGGAGCTGATTGAGCCGACCAGACTGGAAGCCCTTGTGCAGCGCACCCGGGATGGCGGAGCCGAAATCGTTAAGCATCTCAAAACGGGCAGCGCCTACTATGCGCCATCGGCGGCTGCGGTCGAAATGGTCGAGGCCATTCTCAAGGACAAGAAAAAGATTCTGCCGTGCGCAGCTTATCTCCAGGGCGAGTACGGCATCGACGGCCTGTACGTCGGAGTACCGTGCAAACTGGGCGCTCGCGGGCTGGAGCAGATTATAGAAATCAAGCTCACAGACCAGGAAGATGCCGCCTTGAAAAAGAGTGCGGATGCCGTGAAGGAATTGTGCGCCGTCATAGGCGTGTAGCTTCTAATTCTCGATAAAAAGGCTCGGCTTTCAAAAGCGAGCCCTTTCTCATTAACATCAGATATACGCAGAGAGAACGTGTGTCGACCGGGGGTGTATGGCAAAAATTTTTATTTTTTCGGTCGACGATGAACAACCGGAATACGATTCGACCAGGCACTATGCCGTGCGCGCAATAAGAACCAGCGCCTCGATCGACCGCTTCAAGAAACATTCATCAACAGACGACCCCCAGGCTGCTGACATCATTCTGTTTGTCGCCATGGGGACGTGCGGCGACTTTGCGGAGAGAGTCCGCGCCCATCCGTTGTATCGCAAGTATCCCGAGAAGTCCTTCCTGTTTGACTGGGCGGATTGGGTTCGGCCCGTTATTCCCGGGGTGTATGCATCCTTAAGAAAAAAGCATTATTCGCCGGACCAGGCACGGACTGGCTTCTACGTAAAAGCGGAAAATCCTCTGGTCGATTATCGGCCACTCACAGGCCATGAGAAGTATCTGGCATCCTTTGTTGGGTCTTCCAACACGCACCCCGTTCGTGAAGAGCTTTTCAAATTCAATCGACCTGACATCTATGTGCTCGACAGCTCCGAGGAAAGCTATAGAATCCGCTTTCACGGCTCTGCCAGTGAAAAACTGGAGTTCCAGCAGCGATACGTAGACTCCATTGCGGATGCGCTATTCAGCCTCTGTCCTCGCGGACGCGCACCCGGGACCGTTCGGCTTTATGAGTCGATGAAGGTCGGAAGAGGCTGCATTATCCTTGCCGATGATTGGCCGCCAAATGAGGGTGTAGATTGGAACTCATTTGCCGTCTTCGTCCCGGAAAAAGACGTAGCCGAAATACCGGCACTATTGGACGAACTAAAACCGCGCGCCAAAGAGATGGGTGAACGCGCGCGGGCCGAGTGGGAGAAATGGTTCGCGGAAGATGTACAGTTCCATCGGGTCGTAGAACTCTGCCTGGAGATGTTGGAGGCAAGAACGCACTCCAGACTGCAGGGAAGACTGCGGCGTCTTTACCACCTGAGACACATCATTTCCTCTCCCGACAATTTCCGTCACTACATGCGCTGCAAAAAGAACCTGTACAAGCTACACCACAAGATATTCTGGTAAGCCGCTTACTTAACAGAATATCTGTTATCGGACGTAACAATAGTTACGATCCTGTTGCATCTTTGGCGTGTGTTGGAACCAACGTGTCTTTGTTTCTCGCTTATGGAATGACTTCTTTCTGAAAGAGATCATTTGCTGACCACGACTGCGGCACCGGGAGGCACCGTTACGTCCGTCCAACTGATGGCGATGCCTCCCTCTTTTGTTGAATGCTTAGCAGAAACGGTCTTTCCATCGACCTTCAAGTGCGCGAGAGTTCCGGGAAATTCCGCGCGCCAGCGCAGTGCTGGACCCGAGGCATTTTCCAGTCGCGTCGTCGAGGTTCCTGTTTGCGTCACGTCGAGCTGGTTTTGCCGGATGGAGACTCCAGTGAGGGTTGCTTGGTCGTGGTCCGCTGGCGGCCTTGAGATTGTGCTGACATCGTAGGCGCCGCCGATCGGGCCGGGCGAAAGGCCCATCACTCCGCCGACGATGGCCTCGATCACTGCATACGAAACCTCGGGGTATTCCCGCCGATTCTTTTGCGGGCTGCTGATGTCTGCCAGTATCTGATAGGCGGCTTCGTTTCTGCCATAGCGGAAGAGTGTAAGAGGAATGTAGCTCTCTTCTTCAATATTGATCTGCTTCCAGTATGTTGGCGAGGAAATATAGTCTAGCGCTTCGCGAATGTGGGCCGGATCCTTAGCGGCGCTGAAGTACAAGACAAGTGTGTCGCCCGATCCAGATCCGCTTTGGTCCTTGTGGATGGTCCCGAAGTAGTGGCGTCCTTGTTCTGACCACCCTATCCGCTCGAGCAGATACTGGATCGCGTTCGCTTCTGGCTGCATCTTTTGCGCGAGCGCTTTGTCGTTCCCGTTTGCGATGTCACTAAACGACCGGATCGCTCGATACTCTGCCGCAAGCAGATCTGTGCCGAAGATGAAATCCTTTGTGCCTTCGGTATAACTTGGGATGCCGCGCGAATGAACGAAACGGCCTTCCGCTTGCAGCTGGTTTGCAATGCGAGGCCGTGTCAGAATCTTCTCCGGCGCAAGCTGCCACGCCTGTATGTAATCGCTCATGGTGATGTGGAAGAAGCGCTGAAAGACTGGATCGTTGCGATAGCTCTCGTTTCCGGTCCAGCGCCACATGCGGACAGAAGCATCCAGCACGTCGAAGTTTGCCGGCAGATTGAACCAGAAGTCGCTGTCAGAAACGTAGTCGGCTGAGGAAGGACGACCTTCGCCGTCGATCTCCCAATACGCCGCCCAGTCGCGCGACTCCGCAGTGGATTGAGCGAAGAGGCCGAGCATGTTCCGGTTCGCGGCAAACAAGCCGAGCGCGGCTGCGCCCTCTGTCTGGTGCGATACGTCGCGCATGCAGAAGGCATTGCGGCCAGGAAGCGCCGCTTCATACCATGGACCCATCGTCTTTGAGCCGGCGCGGCTGTACACGAGTGCCTGACTCTTTGCCCATGCGAACGATTGCGTGAGCCACGGGATCGACGAAGTGAATCCTGGCGGCGATGAAGACACCGGTTGTTGTGCGGTTGCCAGATGGCTTGCGGCGAGAAAAACCGCAGAGAGAAAATGTCGAGTCTTCATTCTCATGCTGTAATAGACGACCCTAGCGCAGGGTCAAAACCATGCCAGGTGACGATAGATCGCCATCCGATACACTCCGCAGCCCAAAGCTTCGCAGATTTGCCTCCGTGAGTTGAAGCCTCGAACCATCGATGCGAAGATCATCGGTCACGTCCAGCGCTTCATCGCTCGTCAGATCCTGGGCCAGGATACGCTTGCCTGCGATTGGCCTGTCGAAGACGAGGCTGAGCGTTGCACAGCAGCCAAAGATGCCGTATGGTCCCGGCGCATCGCCGACGTGCAACTCGACATTTGATTGGGGCATGTACCATGCGCGGCCGGATCGTGTCCGTTCTTGTACGCCGATCGTAACCGCACCGTTAGGAAATCTCGATGCGAAGACGAATGGCTTTTCTCCGCTGGATGTCACGCGGGGCAGCGCTATGTTGCGTGCGATGCATGCCGGTGCTCCTTGATGCACTGTCTGTCCAACTAAATCCGTCTCCCACGTCTGGCCTCGCTCGAATGTCCAACTATCTGTCAACACTTCCCTGCTGACTTCCACACCTCCGTTTCCGGCAGCGAAAGGCGGCGCTATGCGTTGCCAGCGCAGAGCACGGACTACTTCGTCCATCCGGCGCTTAGCCTGTCGCGGCCCATTGAAGAACAAGTCTGTATCGGCGCCCGGCCGCAATCCATCGAGGGGATGGCGAAGAATGCCCATGGTGCATCCCATGACGGCAGCGACGTAGACCTCATCCTCGACATTGAGAAGCGCGTTTACCTCTGTCTGCCCCTGCGCGCCTTTGAGCATTTCGACCAGACGGTCCAGCGTCGTTGGCAGGGAAAGGATCGAGGTTACGTCATACGTGCGATACACGTCTGTGCGTGCGAGAATCTGTTGCCGGCGCGAGCCCCTGGGCTGCGCGCCAAATCTTCCATCACGCCGCCAGTCACCGTTCAACGGCGGCTCGCCGTGAACGTGCTCAAACTGGAGCTGCGTATGGTCTGCGCGGCGCACATCGACGAGATGAAACTCAGGGTCGCCTATATCGATTTTCCAGTAGCGAACATCGGCTTGCTGACTCAGTATCTCGAGGTGCTCGTCTTTGATGCCGCCTGGAGTATTGCGGCACCACAGAGCGGCCCGGCGCCATCCTGCGGCTTGAACGGCCTTGTTCAGGGCTGCGAGGCGTTCCGCTGGCGGACCCGCGAACGACGGAAACTTCGCAGGGTCGAGTTCGAAGGTTGCCGTGCCACCGGACTCCCATCCGTCGTCCAGCATGAGATAGAGATCTTTGCGAATGCGAGGAAAGAACGCGTGAGCCCATCCATCTTTGCCTAGAAGCACCTGTTCGTTCATTGCATTGTGCGCGAGCCGGCTGCCTGAGTCGCCTTCGAGGATCTCAGGTGAAATCTCTTTAAGATGATGGCCATACATGTAGTTCTGAACAGCCCACGTACACCAGTAATTCGGTGCTCCGCTGGGAGTTTCGGGAATGAGATTTTCGCTGGTCTTCAAAGCTGAAGACTTCAGGGCCGGTAACCCCTTTGCGCAAGCCGCCAGCGCCATTGCGGCTCCGCTTAGGAAAAAGTGCCTCCGGTTCACGTGCGATCCTTTGAGTAAACTTTCATGCGGCGAGCAGTACGGCGCGCGCTGATTTCTAGCACACGCCGTATACCAGTTTTAGAAGGTGAAGTGGAAGCCAAGCTGGAGTTGTCTCGGGTTTCCGTTCGTTCCACCGATCTGCCCAAAGTTGGAATCCGAGAGATTAGTGTCGGGATTCGAATAGTGCGGCGTATTGCTGAGGTTGAAGGCATCCACCTGCACGGTGACCTTCATGGATTCATGAATCGTCTCTGATTTTGCGAGCGACAGATCTGCGTTGTAATAACCCGGGCCGTGTACTTTGCCAAAACCGGAGTTGCCGAGTTGGAAAGGCGCAGGCGTGGTGAAGCAGCTGGTGTCGAACCACTCCCCTACGGAGCCTATGGTGCGGACCGATGGGCAGGTCACGTTGGCGTGATTGGTCACGCCGCTGCCAAGGTTGTCATACGCTGCATTGAAGCTAAGGGGCGTGCCCGACTGCAGCTTGGTGATGGTGCTCAGTTGCCATCCTCCGAGGAACAGCTGCGTTGGCCGCGAAGCATTCGAGCCCCATTGCTGGCCTCGTCCAAAGGGAAGCTGATAGACGAGGCTGGCGATGAAGTTCTGTGGAACGTTCGGCGCCTGGTTCGTTCCTTCGCCGCGATTGTAGCTGTCATCGAGTGGCCACCAGACGCTCATGTCGTCAATCTCTTTCGACCATGTGTAGTTCACGCGCCCGACGAGATTGTGAGTGAAGTTGATCCTCATCTCAGCTTGAAGAGCATGGTAGATCGAATACCCATCGGCAGCGGCGTAACCGATATTCGTTGCGTACTGATCGCCGGCGGGGTCGAAGTACTGGTATGGCAAGCGCGAATTAAACGGAGTGTCGCCGGGAGGTGGAGTGTTGATGTTGTAACGGCGGAAGAGATGAATGCCGCGCGTGCCTACATACGTCAGGCTGAAAGCGGTGGCGTCGGTGATCTTTTGTTGCACGCCGAGGTTCCACGCATAGGCAACGTCCGGCTGCATATTCTTCGTCATGAGACTGACGGAAATGCCGGGCGGCGGTGCAATCGGCGCGTTGGTTGGGGTGGGAATGTATTGCGGTAGCCCGGTGACGCTTAAAGGCGTAAGCGGGATATTTCGCTCCTGAGCAGGATTGGTGAAGACCTCAAAGAACGGAAAATTCCGTTCGAGAAAGCCGCCCATTGCGCCGAAGTTTCCCGGGAAATGTGTAACGCCGAAGGCGCCTGTGAGGGTGGTGTTGCTGTTTCCGGGTGTGTAGGCGAACCCGACCCTGGGCGACCATCCGCCATAGTAGTTGTCGACATTGGGCGCGCGATTGCTGTCGGTAGCGAAATCGAGCACGCCGTTAGCAAGATCGAAGTTTGATTGGTGATTCGCCTTGTCTACCGCGGGGGTAATCAGGTCCCAGCGCAGCGCGAGAGTGAGTGTCAAATTACGCTTCACGCGGTATTGGTCCCCTGCATAGATGCCCAGCAGAATCGCGCGCGTCGCGGGATCGGTCGCGACATAACCGCGATCGATGTAGGAAGGCAGTCCAAGCAGGAAGCTGGCGAACTGATTGCCGCCCACCGGGTTCACGCATGAGGAATCTAACGTGCAGCTGCTGGTGTAGTCAGAGATATAGGTGAAGTCGCCGTTTTTGTTTGCGTCGGAGTTCGTCAGTGATGCCTGCAGGCGGCGGAAGTCCTCGCCGAAGGTGAAGGTATGCGCGCCCCATACCTTCGTCAGGTTGTCGGTGATCTCGTAGGCGTTGGTGATGCGATGCGAGTTGGTCCAGCCCTGCGAGCCGGTGGATGCAATGTTTCCGATGCTAAAGTTGCCGAAACCGGTTGCGCCGAAGGCTGCATCGTTGCCATTCGGTATCCCGACAGCAGTGTTCTCGTTGGTGCCCAGGTCATTACCGTAATCCTGGGTAAAGAAGCGATTGAAGCCGAAGCGCAGCTCATTCAACATCGTGGGAGAAAATGTGCGGTTGTAACCAATGACCGCGTTGTGATTACGGCTCTTCGCGTTTACATCGCCAATCTGAATAAAGGGTGTCCCCGGTGACGGGGCTGACAGGTCGCGCCGTTGATAGGATTCTCGACCGAAGATGCGGTCCTTTTCGGTGAGCTGGTAATCAGCCTTGACGTCGAACTGGTGGTTATGGTCCGGCTCGACCGTATTTGCCTTGTAGTTGTTGCTGATGCTCGATTGGTCGGTTGCTGCGGGCCAGATTGTATTTCCGGAGACCATGTTTGCAGAAACCGGATCGAAGCGGTTGGTGGGAATCTGCCAGCCGTCTCCCTGCGGAGTGCTGACGGTTGGGAACGGCTGCTGCGTCTGGGGATCGTAGATCGGACTCGGAAACTGGCTCTTCAGGAAGGTGCCCTGCGTCATCAACTCGGTCGGCATGGTGAGGATATAGCTGATGCCGTTGCTCAGCAGCAGTCCCTGGTAGTCGAGAAAGAAGAAGGCTTTATTCCGGATGATAGGGCCGCCGAGTGATCCTCCGAACTCATTGGCGCGATACGGAGCTTTGGTGGTCGCTCCCCAGTTGTTCGCGTTCAGGAAGTCATCGCGGAAGAATTCATAGGCGGAACCGTGAAAGGCGTTCGTGCCGGATTTGATGAAGGCGTTGACCTGCGCTCCGCCATAGGTGCCCACGGTGATGTCGGCGTTGTTGGTGGAGATCTTCATCTCCTGAATCGAATCGAGCGGCGGAGTCACATTGATGAAGGCGTTCAGCAGCTCCATGTTATTTACGCCATCCAGCGTGTAGGTGGTGCCGCCCCAAGGCATTCCGTTCACGCTCGCCGTGATGGAACCGAAGGATCCGGCACCCGCCGCTGCCTCAGGGGCGCTGCCGAAGCCGGCTGCGACCGACCCGGGAACTGTCTGCACCAGTTGGGAAAAGACGCGTCCGTTCAGAGGCAGGGTAGTGACCTCTTGTCCACTGAGCACTTCTCCCAACGACGAGCTCGTGGTGTCGATCAGGGCGTTGGTGGCTGTCACCGTCACGGACTGGTTGGCCGCGCCAACCCGCAGTGTAGCCGGGGCTCGGGTGGTGTCGTCCACGGTCACGACGATTCCCTTCGAGATTGTCGTCTCCATGCCGGGTGCTGCGACTGTGATCTGATAGTTTCCGGGCGGCAGGTTGTTCGCCTGGTAGTCGCCTTTGGAGTCGCTGACCGTCGAAAAGCTGATCCCGGTGTCCTGGTTAGTGATGGTCACACTGGCATTAACGACGGCCGCGCCGGTGGAATCCGCTACCGTCCCAATAATGCGCCCGCTTACGCCTTGTGCGAGCACATACGGGGCTGCAGCCAAAACACCAAGAAGCGCGAATATTCCCCAGCGCATCAAGTCGTTTGCTTTACGTCGGCATCTGTCTTGAAATCTCATCTTGACCTCCTGCTTCGTCGTCTTGCATTGGCCTTCCCAAAACAGTCGCAACGCTAAAGATCAAGATGTAGAGTTGACCAGTTACCCCGGGGATACCGCACGGCGTCATCCTGCGTTTTCCTCAACATTCCATTACGTTTCATCGTTGTTACAGCGCATGTTACATGCGTCTTTGAAAGGGCTTTATTGTGCACGCTCACCAGAATGGCGAAATGCGTTCTGCAGGGTTGAATTCCGTGCCAACCCGGGACGGATGGGCGGATCCGCATATAGGTTGACAGTGTGGATATTCCGAAGCCGGCTTGCGCGTTAGCGTTAATGCGCTGGAGGAGTGCCTTCGGGGGACTCGGCTTTTGCAGGTTGAAGCCCGTGGACTGATATCAGGTCGGCACCCAGAACCTGGTAGCCCTTTGCCAGTTGCACGCGCACCAAGGCCTGGAAGGGTGGAAGTTCTTTACTGCTCCCCATTCCGTTGAGGACGCTATTCAGGCGTTCGATTCCGTGCTTCGATGTGACAAACATTGCCGCGCCTTCGGTGCCTTTCGTATCGAGGCCGCCGATGATGGCAATCCACCGCCCGGGCAAAACGCCGGGAGCGATGGTGATCAGGCTGTAATCTGTCGTCAGAACCTTGCTCGTCTGATCGCGCTCTGTGCCGTAGGTTGATTTCTCCCCGTCGCGGGGACGAGCATCGAGAATCTGCGCTCGCCATTGTTCGTGGTGCTGGTCCGGATTGCTGTAGCTGAAGTCGCCAGTGGCCATTAGCTGAGCGACGGCGGGGTTCTGGAACGGCGACCCTAGAAGAATGACGTTGTGCTGGCTCAGGTCATCTGGGGTTACATCGCGGCTGGACTTCAGGATTGGTTTTACACCCATCCGCCCAAGCAGGCCTGCAAGCATCCCTACCGCCTCAAGCTCTCCGGTGCCGGTGTATCCGTTCTCGTAATAGAGCTTGCCGGCCTTGGCAACAATGTCTGGGTTCGCAGCAAACTCATGCGCCACATGAGGATCGACCACCGCGCCGCGGCTGTCGATGGCGCCATGCCGGAACCGGAACAGATCGTTTGAGTCATCCAGCAGAAAGACCGCGTCTGGATACGCGATTACGGGCGAGCTATCGCTGCCGAGGAAGCGCGCCCAGAAGGATTCCACCATTCCATCATTGGGGACTGCCACCGCGGCTCCGGTTGCGCTGAGGTGTTTGTCTGCTCTCGAAGCGCCAAGCCAATAGCCAAGAGCGATCATCGCAACAGCCGTTACGAGGAACCACCATCCCAATCGGGCCGGCTGCGCTTCCCTTTCCGCAATCTTTTCTGCCGTCGCTTCGGCGGCTGCGTCTGGCTCGCTCAGGGCCGGAAGAGAGGCGGACATCGCTTCAAAGGTGGGAACGTAATGTCCTTTCGGGAACTGAATCAGGACCGGATCCCGCTGGCCTTCGACGTCGTAATACTCTTTGAGCTTGACTCGGAGCCGGTGACTTTGCACCCGCACGATCGGATCTACTTTGGGATCAAAGTCGGGTTTGCGGCCTAGTGCCTCAACACCTATTGTGTATTCCTTTAGGCACTCGGCTGCGCCACTGATCGTCTTGTCCGTAAGAAACTGAAAGAGCAACTGTAGGGTCACAGCGTTTCGAAAGGTCGCGGACTGAACTACCCTGCGAACCTGCTCTTTGCAATCTTCGATCAACGGCTCATTTGCAGGCGCATGACCCTCTGCGTCGACGTTTGCCAACCCGGTCCTCAAATCATCCTCGGAGGCGAGAATCGTAGCATCTGATGGAGAGACAGGGCAACCAGATGCGAGTCTCTTCGGTTGCGATAACTGGCTTCAATGATAATCGAAGAACCATGGAATCCCTTGAGGTTGCAACTGCCAACAGATAGGATCAGCAGGTCCTGCGATGAGTGAGGTGACGGGGCTCGACCCGACCGAAATTCGGCAGAGGCTGTCCAGAACCCGCCACTGGATCCGTCTCGGAAGCGTTCGCCCTCAACCGAGATGGATTTGTATACTTGCGGTCGTCAGCTAAAGAGCCCGAGACGGCAGCTCAATCCTGGATACGCAGAACACGTTTAGGCGCATGCAAAGCCAGCGGGCACGTAGATGTGAGTTTGGTCTGAGGCTGATCCAGGATGGCCAATCGAGAAAGGAATGACGGATGCGCCATTCAGCTTTCCTTGCGATTCTTGCTGGAACCTTCGTTGTCTTAGCCGGATTCGCAATCAGCCAGCAAACGCAGACCAGTGACCAGCCACAACAGAAGTCATATCAGAACATGACCCCGGAACAACGTGCCGCCGCAACACGCGCATTTCTAGGCCTGGGCCCCGAGCCGGATAAAGCGGCCGCGAAGCGCGGGGAACCATTGTTTCACCAGAACTGCGCTTTTTGCCACGGAGCGGAGGCGCGAGGCACGACCGCCCCCAGCCTGATCACTTCGGACGAGGTGCTAGGCGACGACCACGGAGAACATCTGGTGCCGTTCCTTAGCAAGGGGCTGCCGGAAAAGGGCATGCCCTCGTTTGCGGCGATGTCCGACAACCAGCTGAAGGATATCGCCGAGTTTCTGCATTTGCAGGTCGAGGAGGTCGCCAATCGCGGCACCTATCAGGTTCTGAACATCCTTGTGGGAGATGCGGTCAAGGGGCACGCCTATGTGACAGCTCACTGCATGTCGTGCCATACAGCGGAGACTTTCGCGCACATCGCGAGCCAATTCCGCTCACCTGAGCAACTGCAGCGCGGTTGGATATGGCCTTCCCGTGCTGGGGACAACTCCCTGGCAACCACGGCAACCGTGAAGACGCCAGACGGCGATACGATCACCGGTCGCGTCACGCAGGTGAGCGATTTTCGTATCACGATCGTGGACGGCGCGGGCCGCACACATGTAATCGACCGGAACCCGGACGTGGAGGCGCAGATCAAAGATCCGCTGGCGTCGCATCAGGAGATGATCATGACGTTGACCAACGATAATATGCACAACGTGACCGCGTATCTGGAGACTCTGCGTTGAGATTGGCCAGCGGAATCTGGGCGGCGATCGCGACCGCCACTCTGGCTGTTGCGGCGCCTGGTGCACCACATATTTCACTGGACCCGAATGCCATCGGCAAGGCTCCGATCAACAACTGGACTACCTTCAATGGCGATTACAGCGGCCAACGCTACAGCACGCTGACCCAGATCGGACCCGCCAATGTGAACCAACTTGGCCAGCGATGGATTTACAAGATTACGGGAATTGGGGCGCAGCGGGGCGTGCCTGCTCCCGTGATCAAGTGCACGCCGCTTCTGGTCGGTGGTGTCGTTTACATCACGATTCCGAATCACGTATGGGCGATCGATGCGCGAACGGGAAACCCATTGTGGCACTACGATTGGGTCGATCATGGCGGTCATCTGATTGGACAGCGTGGCGTTGCGATCTGGAAGACGACGGTGTATTTCCTCACGCCGGACAACTGGCTCATCGCCCTGAACGCGAACACCGGCCAGGAGCTCTGGCGAAAGAACTACGCAGATGCGCGCAAGCAGTATTTCTCGACGGCGGCGCCGTTAGTGGTAAAGAACCATGTGATTGTAGGAGTGGGCGGCGATGCGATGGATATGCCCGGCTTTCTCGACTCCTTCGATCCTGTTACGGGCGATCTGCAATGGACCTGGTGGTCGACACCGCGCAAAGGAGATCCGGCGCTGAAGACGTGGCCAAACGAAGCGACTTCGGAGCATGGCGGCGGAATGACTTGGATGCCCGGAACGTACGATCCCGAACTCAATATGCTCTACTGGACGACCGGAAATACCAACCCTGTATTTGCCGGCCAGGGACGTCCCGGCGCCAATCTATGGACCGAGTCGATTGTTGCGCTCGATCCGGATACAGGGCAATTGAAGTGGTATTACCAGGTTTCACCTCATGACACGCACGATTTCGACAACACAACAGCTCCGATTCTGTTCGATCGCGTGGTGGACGGAAAACCGCAGAAGTTGGTGGCGCAGGCGGCGCGCAATGGTTTCTTTGTGACGCTGGATCGCGTATCAGGCAAATATCTGGTGGTTAAGCCGTATGTGCCGCTCGATTACTACTCGGGCCTTACGCCCCAGGGGGAACCCATTCCCATTCCGGACAAGGATCCTACGGTTGGCGGCTCCATCAACATCGTGAATGCCTCGAATTGGCCGGCTCCGGCGTACAGTCCGAAAACCGGTTTGGTCTATGTCAACTCGGTCATAGGAAAGGCTATCTATTACCTCACCGATGACAACGAGCAGCCTTCCGGCTATGGGGGTACTGGAGATGGAATCGGCCGTGCGCTACGGGTGTTGCAGGCAATCGATCCACTCAGCGGCGACGCGGTTTGGAAACATGTGTATCCGAATCTGAACAACGCGCCGTCTACGGTTGGTCCGAGCATTCTGACGACCGCGAGCAATCTGCTCATCACCGGCGACGATCAGAAGAATGTGATTATCTATAGTGCCGACAAAGGACAGGTGCTTTGGCACCACGAAGTCGGCGCGAATGAGTCGAGTGGCGTGATTACTTACTTGCTGGATGGCAAACAATATATTTTGTTCGGAGCGGGTGACAGCCTCTATGCCTGGAGTCTGCCTGAATGAATCTACACGGCAACCAGGTGGCGGAGGATGTAGTGACAATTTTATGGTGCCTGGAAGAGATGAGGTCAAGCAAGCAATTCGCAGATGAAGGCTAACTCCGCCGCAAGCCGAGTCCGGTACACCGTCGTCATATTGGCCATCGGCCTGGCGGTGATCTCCTATGTGCAAAGGGTCGCCATTTCAGTGGCGGCCGGACCGATTGCGCGTGATCTGCATATACCGAAGGCGCAGATGGGCCTTATTTTCGGGGCTTTCGGATTGTCCTACGCATTGTTCGAAATCCCGATGGGACTGCTTGGTGACCGTCTTGGCGTCAGACGGGTGCTGGCACAGATTGTCCTCGCCTGGTCTGCCTTTACTGCTCTCACTGGGGCGGCATGGAATGTGATGTCGCTGTATGTTATCCGGTTCTTATTTGGAGCAGGTGAGGCAGGCTGCTTTCCCAACCTGACGCGAATGCTCAGCGTGTGGCTGCCCGCACGGGAACGCGTGACAGCGCAGGCATTGATGTGGGCTTTTACGCGATGGGGCGGCGCGGCGACACCGCCGCTGGCGTTGCTCTGCATTACGTGGTTTGGTTGGAGATGGGCCTTTGCAGGCTTTGCGGTGTTGGGGCTGGTATGGTGCGTCGTCTTTCTTTTCTGGTTCAGGGACGATCCGGCTCAACATCACGCTGTGAACGATGCCGAAAAGGACCTGCTACAGGCGTCGCGTGTTCTAACCACTCACCAGGCAGAACAACGACACTGGATATCTCTGCTGCTGACGCGGGAGGTTTCGACGCTCGTTCTGCAGTATTTCTGCTTTTCCTATGTGTGGTACTTCTACATCACTTGGCTGCCGACATATTTGCGCGAAGGCCGAGGCCAATCGCCGGCTCGCACGGCAGCTCTTGCAGTGTTGCCTCTTTTGTTCGGCGGCTTCGGTTCACTTGCCACGGGGCTAGCGCCTGTACGGCTACCACGACGAGCCATTGCATTTTGCGGCTTTCTTGGAACAGCCATCTTGTTGGTTGCCATGACACATATCCGTACGGTGGTTTCGGCGATGTTGGTCATGGGGCTGGCCAGCTTCTGCAGCGATCTGACGATGCCCATTTCGTGGGACGCCTGCGTGGAAATCGGTGGCTCATACACCGCAACAGTGGCGGCCGCAATGAATATGCTGGGCAACCTTGCAGGCTTTGTGGCGCCGGTGGTTGGCGGAGTGATTCTGGAGCGCACAGGCGGCAACTGGAACATTCTGATCTATACGATGGCAGTAGCGGCGACCGTATCGGCCCTGTGCTGGCTTTTTCTCGATCCGGAAAGAACACGTCGAGAACGTGAGCGGGGCGTGGGGACAGTTGAGACACACCTGAGTGCGGATGGCCTCTCACCTTGAGGCACAGAGCTTACGATCAACAGCTTCAAACAGGAGATGGAAACATGAAGAGCGATTTGACCGGCCTGACCGCAATAATTACCGGAGGAAGCCGCGGTTTGGGCGAGGCGATGGCGAAGGCCCTCGCAGAAGCTGGTGCACATATTGCGCTCGTGGCACGCGATAGTCAACGCCTGGAATTGGTGCGCGATGACATCGTCGAACGAGGAGGCGCTGCTGCCTTCTTTGCGGCCGACGTGACGCAGGAAAACGAAGTCGCTGGTTTGGTCGAAGCCATCAACCAGCAGTTCGGGGCTCCACAAATTTTGATCAACAATGCGGGAACGAATATCCGGAAGAGTCTCGTGGACTATTCGCTTGAAGAGTTTCGCAGCGTTCTGGATTCGAGTCTGATCTCGACGTTTTTGATGTGCAGGGCGTTCGTGCCGGGCATGAAAGGTTCCGGTTACGGCCGCATCCTGAATATGACCTCGATCATGAGTCATGTTTCCCTGCCCGGACGCACCGCTTACTCCTCGGCGAAGGCGGCTTTGCTCGGATTAACACGATCATTGGCGCTGGAATTGGCTGGCGAAGGAATTACGGTCAATGGCATCAGTCCGGGACCTTTCGCCACGGACATGAATGCGGCGGTGATGAACAATCCGGAAGCCAACGCACAGTTCCTCGCGAGCTTGCCGATTGGGCGGTGGGGCAAGATCGAAGAGATTGGCGCCCTGGCCTGCTATCTGTGCTCGGAAGCGGCCGGATTTATTACGGGAACCGACATTCTCATCGACGGCGGCTGGACAGCCAGGTAATGCCGGCTATTTGCTCGTCGTAGCTGGCAGCACATAATCGACCAGCGAGTCGACGGGCTTTTTTCCCGCCCACGCGATGCCACGCAGCAGCATTTGCTGGATCTGATAGTTGTCGAAATTCGCATACTGATGCCCCTGCATCCAGACGAACGCGCGAGCTGACTGCCCGCCGGGCAGCGTGTGTTCATAGGTCCAAATCTGCGGCACTACTTCGCCCTTGTGTGTGCCAGCACTTGGCGTGCCCGGTATGACGGTGGTGGCTAACACATGCATGCTGGGATTCTGTGCCCAGGTCATGTTGTAGAAGGCTTCGTCGAAGATGGTGATGTTCGACATGCCCCTCATGATCGGGTTGGCAGCATCGGCTATTGTGTATGGAATCGGGGCGCCTAATGTGTAGTTGATTTCGCCGTGTTTTTTTGCGCCGCCGACCAGAGTCGCGAAATATGCGGGGTCTGGACCGCACAACGAATCGTGAACGCTGACCAGTCCGCCTCCACGGCGGATATACGCATCGAGGGAGGCTTTCTCTTCCTCGCTGAGATAACCCGCATCACCCTTGTAGATGATCACGACGTCGATATGTTCTAAATCGGCTGCGTTCGGTCCATGTAAGGCACCGTCTACTACCGCGCCATGCTCGGTCAGAATTTTGCTCCAGTCAGCGAGAAACTGTGGATAGTCGTGCTGTCCAGGAAGATGAGATTTGAGCCCCGCCCATATATAGATGTGCATACCGTTAGGATTCTGATGCGATGGACGCGGTGCTGGCGAATTTGCTGCGTTGATGGCCTGGCCGTCGGTCTGCCGGCTCAGCAGCGAGCTGAAGGCAAGGAGAAAAGCAAGAGCGAGCAGCCGATAGGTGAACAGCCTCGATCTGCGGGATCTTTTCGCGCAAGTCATTTTCTGAGTGTTCCCCCTGCAAACATCTTATTTCGGACCTGGCACTGCCTGAGCGCCCGACCTGGGAAAAGACCTTGCCAGATAGGCCGAGATTTCATCGAACTCCTCGTCGGTGGCAACAGCTCCGCGGCCGGCCATATTTTGAACAAGATCATTCCACTCCTTAGCGCTCATGCGCCGCTGTGCCGACACATTCACCGAGTGGCACCCGGAGCAAACCCTGAGCATGACCTCTCGACCGGGTCCGGGAGGAAAGAGAACTCCCTGTGCCGAATCCGATGGTCCGGAGAGCAACGGATTGGCTAAGACCGTCGCAACCGACGAGGCGGGTAAGTGCTTTTCTGAAGCAACGGAAACCGTACTCGATCCTGTCAAGGAATAGGCGATCACAGCATCGCTGAGCAGCGGGGCACCGATAAGTCCGCCCCCGGTAGCGACGACGGCCACATACTGGTTCCCGCGTGTATCTGCATAGGTAATTGGTGTGGACTCGGCAGCAGCCGGAAGCTTCACCGTCCAGATTTCCTTGCCGGTTGTTTCATCGAAGGCACGAAAGCGAGCGTCGTCTGTAGCTCCGATGAAGATGAGGCCGCTCGCGGTAACAATGGCCCCACCCAGGCCGGGACGGCCGGTATTTTGCTTGCCTTCCGGCAGGCTGTCGGTAACTCCGAGGGTGGACCTCCAGGCGATTTTCCCCGTGTTGACGTTCACCGCGACCAACTGTCCCCAGGGAGTCGGGGTGCAGGGTAGGTGATTGGCAGGATTCCAGAAGCGCTGGTAACCAGCGAGTGGGCCGGAGTTGATATAGCTCCCGTCTGGCTGACGAATGATTCGCATTGGCTGCGCGAGATTATTGACGTTGACGATGAAGAGGCCGAGCTTCGGGTCGAAGGCTCCGCCATAGTAGTTGACGCCACCTTGCGTGCCCGGCATCGGCACTGTATAGCGGTTGAGCTGGGTCGGGGTATATTGAACCTCGCCCAGCAGCATGTCGTTGTCATCGACGTACTTCTCGCACCATGCCTTATGCTCCGGAGTGTCTTTGTATAGGTTCGCCCGACTTAACGTGACCTGAGAGAGCGGCTCCGGCAGGACTGGAACGGGCTGTGTAGGTGATGCCTGCTCACCCGGCACGTTGCTTTTTGGAACAGGCTGTTCTACTACATCGTAGATGGGCTTCCCGGTAATCCGATTGAGAATGAACATCAATCCATTCTTGTTAACCGTGGCCACAGCCGGAATGACTTCCCTGCCATGTCTTATATCGAACAGTGTTGGAGGCGATTCCGTGTCCACGTCCCAGATATCGTGGTGAACGACCTGGAAATACCACAGCAGCTTGCCCGTGTCAGCATTGACGGCCACGAGAGACGAGCCAAACAGATTGTCGCCGGGACGATCCACGCCGACACGGTCATTGTTCGGAGCTCCGAAGGGCATATAAAGGATCCCGCGCGCCACGTCGACGGTCATGTAACCCCAGACGTTTACGCCTGAGCGGTTCTTCCAGCTATTCCCTCCCCACGTCTCATGTCCTGTCTCTCCGGGTAGAGGCACGGAATGAAATGTCCAGACGAGTTTTCCAGTCTTCGCATCCCAGGCGCGCGTATCGCCTGCAGGGCCGAGGCCCCCATCCTTGCCTCCTGGTCCTTCACCGGGACCTGCACCCGTGATGATCAGGTTCTTATAGATGGTAGGCGGGGACGGCAGGATATAGCTCTTGTCCATGCCAGTCCTCATCACCTCTGGCGTTTTCAAGTCAACCATACCATTCACGCCGAACTCACGGTTGAGGCCGCCGGTGGCCGCGTCGATAGAGTACATTCTTCCGCGGCGCGTGCCGAAGATGATCGCCGCGGCGGAACTCCCCTCCCCGGGCCAGTATGCGGCACCACGCAAGGAGGCATTATCGTCATCCGGAATCTCGAAGACCCACTTCTCCCGTCCAGTGGACGAATCCAAAGCAACCACGCGGCTGTAGGGTGTGACCACATACATGGTTTGACCGATCACCAGTGGTTGATCCTCGGACAGATGGAAACCCGCTCCGCTGATGTCAGCATGACTGGCATCAGCCTTCGTGGCGGGTTTCATGTGATAAACCCAGGCGACTTTCAAGTCATGGACGTTTGCCGGTGTGACCTGCGTCAGAATCGAGTACCTTCTGCCTCCTGGATCATGGCCGACCATTGGCCAGTCTGCGGGCGCATCCACAGACGTCGATCCGTCTTGGCCTCGCCTGCCTGAAACAAGGAGTGGCATAAACAACAACAAGCAAACCAGGCTGCTCGACGATAAGCTTTTCAATCCCGGCCGTTGCCGCTCATTCCTTGCCGGCGTTGTTTTCATGAATGTTTGTTTCCTGGTCACGATTGTTTCGCAGCTCGCGCATCGGTAACGTGAGGAGTTGAATTTATATACAAGCTACAGCAGGACGGCCAAATATACGATATGCCGCGTTTCGCGGACACATGATCGAGAGCGCTCCCGAGCTGCTATTTCTGGCCGAACTTTTCCAGGAAAAAATCGTTCGCATTCCACCGCGACGCGCATTCTCCTGCGCGATTTCATACCCGACGGCCAGGTTTACACGCGTGAACTTGACCGCCGCGTCGAAGTTCAACGGTCGATTCATGTCATCCTGAGGCGTGTGGTACATCGTGGTACCCCACTTGAGCGAGATCTCTTTGCCATTCAGCTTCGGATCAACCGTCTTGAATTCTTCGCTCATGAATAGCGCAGGCACTCCCTGCTTCAAGTGAATCGCAAATCATTCTGTCGGCCATTGAGGGTATTCGTCCGAGTCCCGCACAAGTTGAACAGGTACTAGAGCAATTTGGTTTGTGGATCAAGTTGCGAACTACATTGCAAGTTGCTACGGGTGATGCGGTGAGAATGACATTTAACAAATGTACGATTTCACAGTTGTCAGGAGCGGATTGCCCGATAATTGCCCGATGAACTCTGCATTGAGGGTCGAAATCTGAGCTAAATTATTGATTTTATTGGTAGCGCCATCGGGGATCGAACCCGAACTCTCCGCCTTGAGAGGGCGGCGTGTTAACCAATTACACCATGGCGCCAGAGATGAGCCGGCGAGGGCGCTGCCGACTCAACTCATTCTAACAGAAGACCGTCGCAAAACGAGCCGGCTCCGATCCCAAATCCAGCCATGAATCATCTCTTTGCGCGCGGCATCCATTAAGCAGGACTTCTTGCATGCCGCTATCATCCCGTCTCGCCCGTACGCCGCTCTCAGTGCTCGACCTGGCCCCGATCAAAGAAGGCCGCACGATCGCGCAAACATTTCAGGAAACGCTCGACCTGGCGCAGCGCGCCGAGGCCTGGGGATACAAGCGTTACTGGCTCGCCGAGCACCATAATCTAGCCTCGGTCGCCTGCTCCGCCACGTCGGTTCTCATCGGCTACGTTGCTGCAGGAACCTCGACTATCCGCGTCGGCTCCGGCGGCATTATGCTGCCGAATCACGCACCGCTCGTCATCGCCGAGCAGTTCGGCACACTCGAGAGCCTCTACCCGGGCCGCATCGACCTCGGCCTGGGCCGCGCGCCCGGAACCGACTTCCCCACCATGCGTGCCTTGCGCCGCGACCTGCGCAACGGTGACAACTTTCCGGAGCTTCTGGACGAGTTGCGTGAATTGCTGGCAACGCCCAAGCCAAATCAGGTTGTCCGCGCGCTTCCGGGAGCAGGCTTGAACATTCCCATCTGGCTTCTCGGATCGAGCGGCTTCAGCGCGCAGCTCGCCGGGCAACTGGGACTTCCATTCGCATTCGCCGGCCACTTTATGCCGGAAAACACCCTGCCCGCGCTCGAGATCTACCGCCGCAGCTTCCAGCCATCGGAAGTGCTCGACCGTCCTTACGCCATGGTCGGCGTCCCGGTGCTTGCAGCCGATACGGACGCAGAGGCGGAGCATCTCTCCACCACCGAATACATCAACGTCCTCCGCCTGATCCGCAATAAGCTGGCCCCGCTCTCGCCGCCCGTAGACAGCGTCGAAGGCCTCGCGAATGCCTTCGAGCAAGCCGCAATCGAATCCAAACGCGCAGCCGCCATTGTTGGCAGCCGCGAGACAGTGCAGCGCAAACTCGAAGTATTTCTCGAAGAGACGCAAGCCGACGAACTGATCATCACGAGCAATCCATATGAGCACGCGGCCCGCCTGCGCTCGTATGAAATTGTCGCGGAGATTGCCAAGGAAGCAGCAAAAGAAGCCGAGCCGGATCATTTAGTCGCAGCAAAGTAAAGCCGTTTCGGAAATCGCTCAGAAACGCCGCAGGCACGCCCCTGCCCTGTGCGTCTTCAATGCGCCTCAGCCCGAGCGCGATTTCCCTTGCCCGTTCACGCCCGCTTTGCTTAGGCTGACTACAACGCTAAATTGTTATAGCCCACCCTCCCCAGCCATTGCCCCCGACAATTTTTGCAGGAAGACCAGCGCAGTGTATGCGTGCGTCTTCAGTTCCGCTTTTCAAAATAAAAAAAATGAGGGGACAACTCATAAATGAACGTGCTTCGCCTATTTGCAATCTCCACGATCTCAACTGTTTTGGCAGCATCCTCTATCGCACAGGCACAGACCTACATCTCAGTCGATTACCCCGGCGCAGCCGCCACCTATCTCAATGGAGGGCCCAATCTGCAAGGCGACAGCGTTGGCAGTTGGCAGGACGCAGCCGGAGCCTGGCACGGCTTCGTCTTCACGCACGCGGGAAAGTTCGTTTCCTTCGATCCTCCTGAATCCATCAGCACCTATCCTTCGTGGATCACCATCGAGGGCAATATCACCGGCGCATACTATGACGGTAACTTCGTCCTGCATGGCTTCATCCTGACCAACGGCAAGTACACCACCATCGATTACCCAGGAGCCTCCGGCACATTACTCGGCGGCATGAGCCCGCTGGGAGACAGCGTAGGTAACTACTGCGTGGACGTAGACTGCACCACGACGCACAGCTTCAAGCGGTCATGGAAGGGTGAGTTCACGGCGTTCGACCCGCCCGCGGCGTCGGAAAGTACCGGAGAGACCGTCAATCTCACCGGCGACATCGTGGGCGGCTACTGGACGGCCTATCCGGAGGCAAGCACGACGGAACACGGCTACCTGCTGTCGCACGGAAAGTTCACCACCATCGACTTTCCGGCAGAAGGAGCCTATGGCACGTTGTGCGGAGCAAACAACCTGCAGGGCGACATCGTTGGCTCCTACTACGACAGCAATGATCTGGCGCACGCCTTTCTCCTGAAGGACCGCAAGTTCAAGTCGTTCGACTATCCCGGAGCGCCCTACACCTTCGCCGGCGGCATCAGTGCCAGCGGCGTCATTGTTGGCGCCTACTATGACTCGGACTTTAACGAACACGGATTCATCCGGAAACCGTAAAAGACCGGTTATCTCGCAAAGCAGAAAGGCTGCCACTCGGCAGCCTTTCTAGTCCGTGCTACTTCAGACATCAGATCCCAAGCTTCTTCACTTCATCCGTGTAGTACTTGCGATAGAGAATGTCCCACTCCTGGCTGCCTTCAAGAATCACCTTCCGCTGCGACTCAATCTTCTGCCGCGCAGCCTGATCGATGCGCATTTCCTGCATCAGGAGATTTTCCAGGGCCTTGCGCGCCTCCTGCCGGATCGTATTCCGATCCTCAAGAAACTCGGCTTCATCGGTTTCAGCGAGCGTGTCAGCCACTACGTGCGCCAGCTTGTTCAACTTGTCGCGCGAGATTCTCACAGCACCGCCTTATACTTTTTCGCCAGCTCCTGCTTCACCTTTTTGAACATCTCCGGGTAGCTCGCGCCGCTTCGCCGCATGTCTTCCTGGTAAGCCTCCAGAATCACGCGGACCTCTTCATTGATGCGGTCTTCCAGCTGCAACTCCTCTAGAAGACCGTTATAGACGCGCTCTTCCACCGCCTTCGCCTTGGCGGTGCTGATCATCTTCGCATCAATCAGATGCTTGACCGTGTGGCGCGCCAGATAGCCAACATATTCCTTCGAAAAAATCATTGATCTCCTTTGGAATATAGCACATGGATTGTTGCAAAACTCTGCGGACACCGTGTCCCGCGTTGTTCATGCCGCTACATCTCGAGGCGCAAATTCACGCAACCATAAACAAGCCTCAATCTTGCCCTCCCATACTCCCCGAGCGCGACGATCCGCCGCCCAATATCCCGTGAAACAGAGGTAGGTGAGTAATGAAGCCTGGGTGCCCCATGTCTCGCTTCTGAGACATGGGATCACCCTGCCAAGTCAGCCGATGGTACCAACAGCATTGTCATCCTGAGCGGAGCGCAGCGGAGTCGAAGGACCTGCTTCTCAGCATCGGTCAGCACGATAATGGGTGCCCCATCCTGTCGCGCAGTCTGCGACAGAGCCTGCCCTGAGCTTGTCCAAGGGGTGGAAGAGCATGAAACTATGCCCAACGCAGATTACTCAGCAATCACCACAAGCTTCTCTGAAGGAATCGCCTTCAACTCCGAATCCTTCAAATTCAAATGCGCAGTAGCCATCTCCGGAGGAACCCTACGAATCCAGTTATTCAGCGAGAAATCTTCATACCGGCCGGCCTTGAAGACCTCCAGAAACACCAGGTCCGAGTTCCCCGTGTTCTCGATATAGTGCCCCGCCACCGCCGGAACGAAGCCCACATCATTAGCAGTGAAGTTCATCGTCCGAGCCTTTCCCGATGATGCAAACACCGTCATCCGGCCGCTTCCGCTGATGTAGTACTGCCACTCAGAAGCATTCGGGTGCCAGTGCAACTCCCTCAGCGCGCCCGGCTTCACCTTCACCAGCGCAGCCGCCACCGTCTTCGACGCCGGAAAATTGTGCGAATCCACAATGCGCGCCGATCCGCCCTCGGTCTCCTTCGTCGCAGGCATCGACAGCATCCTGAAGGTATAAGAAACAGCCGACTCCACCGCCTTGCCCCCAACCGCTTCCCTGTCCTGTTCCAGCGCCCCCGGAACCTTCCCTGGAAAGATATAAAGCTCATCCTCGGGCAGCGCCGCCAGCCGCGACTGCGGCAGCTTGAAGTTCTTCTCCAGCACCGAAGCCGGAGTATGCGCAACCCAGTCTGAAATCAAAAACGTCTGATACTCCGAGAAAAGCCCTTCATCGAAAACCAGCAGAAACTCGCAGCCATCCTCGCCGATCCCCTGAATCGAGTGCGGAAACCCCGCCGGGAAAAACCAGAGGTCGCCCTTTTCCACATCGTCGATAAAGATCGTGCCATCCGGATTCAGCACTGTCACCCGCGCCTTGCCGTAAATCATGTAGGCCCACTCATTCGCCGTGTGCCAGTGCAGCTCGCGATAGCTTCCCGCCGTCAGCCGCATATTCACGCCCGCCAAGTCGGTCGAGATCGGCAGATCGCGCTGCGTCACCTGCCGCGTCCATCCACCTTCCTGGGTGCGCCGATGCGACAAGTCAAACGAATACCAAAAAGGCGCCACATCGCCCTTATCCGTAATCGGCGGAATCTCAGAATTCGAGCTCTCCCCAGCCACTGGCTTATTCACCGGTCCCGGATTACTCGCCGAATGATCCTGCTGCCCCTTCTGCATCGTCTCTTTGCTCTGCGCCTCCGCGCCGACATTCGCCAGCGCAGCCACCGCCAGAGCCCCCGCACCTAACCCGAGAAAACTCCGCCGATTTACTTCCCGCGTGTCTTCGCTCACCATCTCCTCCGTAAGCTCATTTCTTCACAACCGCCCCGGATGTGGATAACCAGGGTGCCCCATGTCTCGCAGAGACATGGGATCTTCTACCCCTTACTCACAATTGCCACCCGATGCGGGCAGCTCGCCGTATTGAGACATTCATCCGCCAGCACCAGCCGCTCCACAGGCCGCCCGTGCACCAGATGCTCCGTCACAATCTCATCCACATCCGCAGGCGTCACACTCCCGTACCACACCGCCTCCGGATACACAACCACCGTTGGCCCATGCTCGCACTGGTCAAGACATCCGGCCTTATTCGCCCGGACCGTGTTCTTTAGCCCCGCTTCCTTAATCCTGTCCTTGAAGATTGCGTGTAGTTCGCCCTTGCCGTCATGCGTGCACGATGGCCGCGCACTTCCCGGCTCGCGAACATTCGTACAGATAAATACATGCCGTTCAAATTTCGCCAAATTCTCGTCTCCTTCCTCCCATCCTACAATCGGAGAAACTTCCCCGTTTTCCACCCGTAGTTTCTGAGAGAATAGGCATTTGATGATGCAACCCGACGACCTCCTCACGCTCAAAGATGACATGATCGCCTTCATCGAAGGCCATGGAATGCGCCGGCTTCCCGGCTACGTAGGCGACGACGTGCCCACCGTTTTGTGGGAAGACGACGCCAACCCCGACAGCTGGAAAGACTTCGTCGAAACCGCCAAGGCCGCCAGCGCGCCCTTCGTCACCATGAGCGACGTCACCCTCGAAAAAGAAGACCTCGAGCTACTCCTTGAAGAGCTACAGGACCTCGACTACCCCAACGAAGAAAGCGCCGACGTCGAAGAGGCGCAGTCCCTCGTCAACTACGTCGGTAAGCTCGGCTACGTCCAGCTCGGCTTCATCCACCAGGGCGTAGCCTTCCTGCACGAATCTTCCACCCCTTGGTACGAGCGCTATCAGCAACTGCTCGAATCCGTCGAGGACTTCAGCGACATCGTCTTTGAGCAGAACGACAGCGAAGACGAATAACGTGAGCACAACCGTCGCCAACGGCGCGGCGACAAGAAGACAGCCGACGCGCAAGCACTGGATCTACCCGCATAGCCGCGCCTCAAATGGCACCCAGAACGGCCCCCCGACCGGGGACAGCTCAGCCGCCATTGCAGCCGCCGAGTTGTCGCGTTCTGCAAACCTCCCGCTCATCGTCGCCGAATTGCTTGTCGCCCGCGGTGTCCGCACCATGGAAGACGTGGACCGCTTCCTCCACCCGCAACTCGACCACCTCCACGACCCCTACAAGATGAGCGGCATGCGCGACGCCGTCCCCCGCGTACAGCAAGCAATCCAGAATCGCGAGCCCATCCTCATCTACGGCGACTACGACGTAGACGGCACCACCGCCACCGTCCTCCTCAAAACCGCCATAGAAATGCTCGGCGGCGAAGTTCGCTTCCACGTCCCGCACCGCCTCAAAGAAGGCTACGGTATGCGCGACGAGGTCCTCGAAACCGCCGCCAGCGAAGGCGTCCGCCTCGTCATCAGCGTCGACACCGGCATCCGCGCCTTCGCTGCCGCCCGCGCCGCCAAGTCTCTCGGCCTCGACCTCATCGTCACCGACCACCACCTGCCCGAAATCGATCCCATCTCCGGCACTAATATCCCGCAGGCAATCGCAGTCCTCAATCCGAATCAACCCGACTGCGCCTACCCCTGCAAGCATCTCTGCGGCGCCGGAGTCGCCTTCAAACTCGCGCAGGCCCTGCTTGAAGCGCACGACGCCGAACGCGCGCGCACGAAAATCCTGCCATCGTTTCTAAAGATCCTCGCCATCGCCACCATAGCCGACGCCGTCCCGCTGCTAGACGAAAACCGCACCTTCGTAGCACTCGGATTGGACGGCCTCCGCCGCCCCGTCAACGCCGGCCTGCGCGAGCTGATGAAAGCGGCAAATCTCGACCCCTCCCAACGCAAACTAACCCCAGTAGACATAGCCTTCCGCATCGCCCCACGCATCAATGCCGCTGGACGCATGGACATCGCCTCAGACGTCGTCGAGCTCTTCACCACGCGCCAGCCCCAGCGCGCCCAGGAACTAGCCGAAAAACTGGAGCGCCTCAACACCGACCGCCGCGAGGCAGAAGCCAGCATCCTCACGCAAATCGAAGAACGCCTCAAAGAGCCGGCATTCCAGGAGGCCCGCTGCATCGTCATGGACGGCGAGGGCTGGCACAGAGGCATCATCGGCATCCTCGCCTCCCGCATAGTAGACCAAACCGGCAAACCAGCCTTAGTCATCACCCACGAAGAGAAACCAGATTCCCAAAAGGAAGAGAAACCAGATTCCCAAAAGATTGTCATCCCGAGCGAAGCCGAGGGACCTGCATTTCGCGACGATCAGCAAGAACCCCGGGTGCCCCATTTTCGCGCCCCGGTGTTGGGCGCTAAAGTGAGAGAGCAAGATACCAACCCTGCCGAGAATAATCACACAAACAAAACAGCGCACGGCTCAGGCCGATCCGTCCCAGACTTCCACCTCCTCAACGCCATCGAAACCTGCCACGACCTCTTCACCCGATACGGCGGACACGCCCACGCCGTAGGCTTCTCACTTCCCTCTTCCGCCGTCCCCGAACTACGCCAGCGCCTCGAAACCTACGCCAGAGCAAACCTCACAGAAGACCAGCTAGGAAGCCCGCTCACCATCCACGCCAGCCTGCCGCTCGATCGCATCACACCCGCGCTCTTTACCTGGCTGCGCCGCATGGAACCCTGCGGCATGGGCAACGAAGAACCTGTTTTCGCCGCGCAGAACGTGCGCGTAGCTTCACCGCCACGCTTCATCAAAGACAAACACGTCCGCCTGCAATTGGCGCAAGGCCCGCGAGCCATCACCTTCCCGGCAATAGGATGGCACTGGGCCGAATGCATCCGCTCAATGAACATCGAACAGGACAGCATCCTCCACCTAGCCTACAAACTAAGAGAAAACGACCACCCCGAATTCGGCGGCCTCGAACTCGAAATCTGCGACATAGAAATCGCCCACTGAAGGCTCAAACTCTCAACAAGTCGTCATTCTGACGACCAACGGGAGGAAGAATTTGAACGATATCGGTATCACCACTCAACTAAATAGAGATGTCATCCTGAGCGGAGCGCGAAGCGCGCAGTCGAAGGATCTGCTTTTCGCATCGATCAGCACGAAAATGGGTGCCCCATCTTCGCGCCCGTTTTTTTGGGCGCTAAGGTGGGAAAGCACGAACCCAAACTGACAACACTAGATGTACCCATAGCGATATTCCCTTCCGCAACTCTCACTGCTATTCTTTAGGCCTCTGGCAGCAAAATTCTCTGCGCTTCTCGGTGGAACTCTACACGATTGGCTATCAGGGAACAGATTTACTGACTTACATTCAGGCTTTGCAGGAAGTCGGCGTCGACGTATTAGTGGACGTCCGCGAAACTGCGTGGAGTTATAAACGTGGCTTTTGTAAGACTGCCTTAAGCACTGAACTTGCAAAGGCTGGGATCGAATATATCCACTTGAAATCAGCCGGAAATCCAAAAGAAAATCGACGAAACTCTAGAACTATGGCTGAATGCTTGGGTAATTATCGTCGCCATTTAGCGAAAAATCCCGCCGGTCTCCACGACGTGCTAGCTGTTGTTGCTCAAGCTCGCACACAGAAAAAAAAGGTATGTCTGACTTGTTTTGAAAAAGAGCATTTGGAATGCCACAGATCAATCTTAGCCTCGGCTGTAGCAAAGCACGTGAAGCAACTTCGGCAAGTACACCTGTCTACTTAGTGAAATAGCAGATTTGCCAATTTGGGATACCACATACCTACGATCATGAAACTCCCCGGATGAAGATAGAGATTCCCCAGAAAAAATCGCAGTGCATATTTCTCAAGGTTACACAGCTCTAGCATCCTTTTTAATGCAGTGGCGTCACCGTCGCGTCTCTGGAGTTCACATACTCCCCAGTCGAGGACCTGCATTTTGTGTCCATTGCAATCGGGATTGTGACAAAGCCAAGAAACTTGAAGACGAGAGCCCAGAAAATCTAAGGTCTTCATTTCCTCTGGAATTGACTGCTCGAACATGTCGATTTGCAAAAGCTTTGCAGAAAGCTCTTTCTTAATCTCTTCGAATTTTTCTTGAAAGGACTGTTTCTCGTCGTCACTTCGAGGGACGACCTCAACCTTGATAATTTTTCTTGGAGCAACTACACCAATCGACGTACGATTCGCTTTTTGCGCCTCTGCCAATTTCTCCATGGTCTCGAAAACCCAGGCTGGGTTTCGGAACATAATTTCCGCTCGCCTACCCCACTCATCAGAAGTTGTCTTTACAACTTCACCGATTTTTATTGATTCACAGTCGATTTTGTAGCTTTCCGGGCGGGCATCATTTGGATTCTTGGCAATCCGTGCATTGATCCATTGATAGAGGGAGAATTGATCATTCAAATAGCGATAGCTTATTGGATAAAGTCGAACCACTCGGCCATCTTCCAACACACCGGCAGTGCAGACGGTCTCAAAATGCTTCTTGCTCAATTCAGGATAGGTTTTACCCCATATCAAGATTCGTTGCTCTTCATAGTTGAGTGTCATTCATTGTGAATACAACGCGCGGATAAGCATTTTCAATTGGAGTAATTGGCATGACTCAACGGAGGCAATAGCTCAACAGGCATCGCACCTAGTACATGCGTTCATTACTTACCCACCACCCCCGATCCACAACTACCCGCCCAGCCCGATCACTAGCAAACGCAACACACCCACACCCACGAGCCCACTCCTGCGAAGCCCTCAACAACCGCACAGCAACGTCGCGCCCACGAAATGCAGGACGAACAAACAACCCTTCCACATAGCCAGTGAGCTTTCCTTCCAACCCACCAACATCGCGCCGCGCAGAAAGCTCAGCAACTGCGATCAACAACCCATCGTCCTCAGCCACCAGAACAGCCTCAGGCTCCGCCAGCGAACCCGCGAAGAAATCGGCAATCTCAACATCATGATCATAGCCATCAGGCCAAAGTTCACACCGCATCGCGAGCCACTTCGCGGCATCCTCCGGCCTGATCGCGCGCACAATCACGCTACATTCCCAAACGGATCTTCGAGCGAAGGACTCTGCGGCGTAAACAGCTCCGCCCCGCTCTCCGTCACATGCATGTCATCCTCAAGCCGCACCCCAAACTCGCCGCGAATATAGACACCCGGCTCATCGGAAAACACCATGTTCGCCCGCAGCACCGGATTCAGCTCCCACCCGAACATATTGTTCTTCACCAGGTACGACCACTCGTGCATATCCATGCCCATCCCATGGCCCACGCGATGCGTAAAGTACTTGAACCCCGGCCCATACCCCGCATCCACAATCACCTTGCGCGCCGCCGCATCCACGTCAGCGAGCGCAACACCCGGCTTCGCCGCCGCCAGCGCCGCCGACTGCGCCTTGCGCACAACATCAAAGACGGATTTCATCTTGTCCGTGGCTTTCCCCAGCACAAATGTTCGCGTAATGTCCGAGGTATAGCCTTCCACCGAGCAGCCATCATCCATCATCAGAATCGTGCCCTCGCGAATCGTCTGCGGCTGTATTGAGCCATGCGGAGAAGCCGTGAATTCGCCGATATTCAGGCTGGCTTCACCCTCAAACCCAACCTTCTGATAGCCAGACTGAATCAACCGACGCACATCCCGAGTCGTCATACCCTCTTGCAGCGACTGATACACCGCGCGATACACCAGCAGCGTCGCCCGGCACGCAAGCCGGATGCAATCGAGCTCATGCGCATCCTTGATCATGCGACACCCGGCCGTAACCGGAAGCGCACTGACGAAATGAAGCTGAGGCCCAGCCTTCGCCAGAGAATCAGCGAAGATAAACTTCATATTTTCGTCGAGCCCGACCATCCCCGCAGCAATCCCGCGATCCTTCAGGCCCTTCACCGTAAGCGCAAACGGATCCTCATCCTCCTGCCACGTCAGAACGTCGGCATCTTTTGCAAACGGCCCCGAGCCCAGCAATTCCCTCGCCCGGTCCTCTTCAAACGCCGGACAGATCACGAACGGTTTCGCCTTTGCCGGAATCACAAGCGCCCAGAAGCGCTCGCTCCCGCCAAAACGAATGTTGGCAAAGTAGACGGACGACGTCGCATTATTGGAAAGAATGATGGCGTCGATCTTATTCTCGCCCATCAACTGCCGAGCCCGCTCGATACGAGCCAGCCGCTCATCGTTTGTAAATGGTTTAGTCTGCCCCGAAAGATCAGGCAAGGCTGCAATCGCAGGCGGAACAGAACCAGCAGACGCACCCTGCTGCGCCCGAGCATCAGACCGCAAAGCAAGCAGAGCCGCGGCAGAAGAACCCCACAAAAAATTCCGGCGTGAAAACATACCCCATCCTACACAAGCCCGTCGAAACCGCTCCGTAGTACGGGTGCCCCATGTTCGCAAAGCTAACGTGGGTGGAAACGATCGCCGTCGAAGACGGCGCACAAATATGTTTTAGCGGTAGAAGCACCGGCCTTCAGGCCGGTGAACCCAAGCCTGACATGTGAGGGCTTTAGCCCTGGGGTTTTCTACCCCTTGACACACCTGCTACTATGAAATCGAGCAAAGCTCTTCCTGGAAGAAACGCCCGTACCCCACGGGCGTTTTGCTTTTCCGGGAAGTGCGCGGAAATGGGATACACGCAACACCCATAAAAATGACGAATTTACGAAAAAGATATGGGGGGAGGGGGACCCGAGGAACCGCCGAAAGGGCGTAAAATAGAAATAGATCTTTCACAAGCTTCAAACTCCCTGAAGCTGCTCCACATGGGGGCGTCACGGTTTCGACGGGATCGTTTGCGGCAAAGAGGCATGCCGGGGGCTGGGCACCCGTAATCGCCCGGAAAATGATAATTGCCGATCATCAACTGGCATACGCTGCTTAATTAAATAAGTAGCCGTCCTCCGCAGCTTTGTCTGCGGGCTGCGAGAGGACGTCACACAGCAGGCTGGTTCTCATGGCTGGGTACGGGCCATAAGAACGAGATCCACGGACTAGCAATGCGCGCATCTTGTCCGTTCTGAGCGCGCAACGCGAAACCTTCCGGAACGCGACTGAGCATGGAGTCTCTTTGTTGACTACGATTTCGGACGCGGGTTCGACTCCCGCCGCCTCCACCAACATTAACTAATGTATTTTCAATTATTTATAAAATATTTACAGTTCTGTGTACGATACGCGTACGATAGCTCCATTATGTTGACGCTGTATCGCCGCCATCTCAAGCGCTGTTCCAAAGTTGGAGATCGCTACTGGAAGCGCTGCTCCTGCCCGATGTGGGTCGAAGGAACCGCCAACGGAACCTACGTCCGCCGCAGTCTTCAGACGGCGAGCTGGGAACGTGCGCAGCTCCTAGCGCACGAAATTGAAGCCGCTGGCGATCCCAAAGCCGCACCCGCAAAAAAAGAAGAGCCCGTCACCATCGAGCAGGCTGTGAAGGAATACCTGGCCGATGCACGAGCACGTGACCTCGCCGAATCGACGCTGAGGAAACTAGAGACGATCTTCCGCAAACAGTTTCTCAAGTGGGCGAAGTCGGAAGGCTATTCCTTGCTGCGCGAGCTGGACCTTCGCGCCGTGCAAGCCTTCCGTGCTACGTGGGAAGACGGTGGTCTTGCCAAGAAGAAAAAGCAGGAACGTCTGACAGGGTTCTTCTGGTTCTGCATCCGTGCCGGCTGGATCACGCAGAGTCCAACGCTGAATCTCAAACGCATCACGGTGCAGCAGACCCCAACGGACTATTTTCCGCGTGAAGAGTACAACAAGATGCTCGAAGCAACGTATCGTCTCGACCATGGCAGAGATCGCGGCTATGACATTGAGAAGCGCGGTCAGCGTATTCGAGCGCTGGTGCAGTTGTTGCGTTGGAGCGGCCTGCGCATTCGAGATGCCGTGACACTGGAGAAGACACGCCTTCAGCCGAACGATGATCTGTTTCTGTATCAGGCGAAGACTGGCGTTCCTGTTTACGTTCCACTGCCGCACGAGGTTGCCGAGGATCTTCGCAACATTCCTCCTGGCCCCAAGCCGAATCCGCGATACTTTTTCTGGAGCGGCAACGGCGATCCGAAATCTGTTGTTGCCGACTGGCAGCGGTCGTTTCGCAGGCTCTTCGAAGTCGCTGGTCTGGAAACACCGGATGGGGAGCGGAAGCGCTGCTTCCCTCATATGTTCCGCGACACCTTCGCGGTTGAAATGTTGTTGGCGGGGGTGCCCATCGATCAGGTCTCGATATTGCTGGGTCATAAGAGCGTGAAGATCACGGAAAGGCACTATGCGCCTTTCGTAAAAGCAAGGCAGGAACAGCTCACAGCAAGTGTGCGCCAGGCATGGCAGGAAATGGAGTCGGAAAGGCCGAGGTCGCGGAAGACAGCGCGCTCTGCCGGTTCAACTGGCCCTCTGCCGACGTTGGTGTACTCGAACGAGAACACTCTCAGGAATGCGTAGATTACGATAACCGCGCTTCCTGAGCGTTTCAGGCGTCCCCCATTCCAGGACACCTCCTTCTCCCGCGAATAGTCGACGAACAGATTTTTCGCTCATCGACCAAAGCTCGGCGACTTCAGCTACTGAGTAATGGCGTTCCAATGCAACTGAGTCCAAGATCGCCCGCTCTGGCTGTTTCCTGCCCCGTTCATCACTACTCCTGTTACACGACTGGTGAGTTCTATCGCAGTTCAATGAGATGATGTTTGGTCTGCGCTATCAAGTCCAATGAAAGTTA